>JRYK01000913.1_pt1 | contig 69474 bp, 64 predicted proteins | sample 235381 | NCBI WGS metagenome assembly JRYK01 (sample SAMN03074220, study PRJNA261476) | activated sludge metagenome | biome: Wastewater Treatment Plant; feature: Wastewater; material: Activated sludge; isolation source: activated biomass of a wastewaster treatment plant treating hydrocarbon... ... | reverse complement strand
TGCAGGAACTGGCTGCGGGCCATTGCTTCCTGATCGACGACCGGCAGCGGCACGAAATAGCCGATGCGATAGATCGCCAGGAACAAAATGGTGATCAGGATCTTGCGCCGGAGTTCCGGGACGTGGAAGATCGTGATGAGCTTCTGCATGATCGGGTCACTCCGGCCACCGTCCTGGCGTTACGCGAGTGTCTTGGCGGGTCGCGGCTTCATTTTGTTGCGCTGCGGCTTTTTGGGCGGCGGCACGATCTCGCAGCGGCCGCCGGCTTTCTCNNTCGGGATCGGCGCCGGGCAGATGAGCCGGATCGACTCGTCGCGCATCGCGGCGCGCAAATCAGCTGATGCAGCAGCGGCCGCCGGCTTTCTCGATTTTCTCTTTGGCGCTGGCGGAGAAGTGATGCGCCCGGACGACCAGTTTCCGGCTGACGTCCCCGGTGCCGAGGATCCGCAGTCGATCGGCGGCGCCTTTCACGACTCCTCGCTCACGAAGCACGTCGAGCGTGATCTCGCCGGCGCCGTCCACGGCGTTCAAATCACCGACGTTGACGGCGACCGTGGGCACGTCCCAGGTCCGATGGCTGAAGCCGCGCTTCGGCACGCGCCGGAAGAGCGGCGTCTGCCCGCCTTCAAAAAGCTTGCTAAACATCCGCGCGCCGGCGCTGGCGTATTGCCCCTTGTGCCCGAGGCCGCAGGTCTTGCCGTGACCGGAGCCGATGCCCCGGCCGACGCGCCGCTTCCGCTTGTGCTTTTGGCAGCCGGTGTGAACGCTGGTCAGGTCCATTACACTGTCACTCCCCGCAGCCGCTCCACTTCCTCGCGGGTGCGCAATTCCAAGAGTCCGGAGATCGTCGCCTTGACGAGATTGATCGGGTTTGTGCTCCCGTGCACCTTGGTCAGGATGTTTTGAATACCGCAGGCCTGCAACACTTCGCGGACGCCCGGGCCGGCCTTCACGCCGGTTCCGGGGCCGGCGGGGACCATGATCACGCGGCTGGCGCCGAAGCGCCCTATGACGCGGTGCGGAATGGTCGTCCCGCGCAATTGGACCTTGGGAGTGCGTTTGATCGCTTCGTGGGCGTCTTTGAGCGCTTTTTCGACGGCCGGCGGCACTTCATTGGCCTTGCCGTAGCCGGCGGCCACGCGCCCGGCCTTGTCGCCCACGACGACCAGCGCGTTGAAGCTGAAGCGCCGGCCGCCCTTCACCACCGCGGCGCAGCGGCGGATCTTGACGACGTAGTCGTCGAACCCATCCTGCCGGCCTTCGCGTTCTTTCGCCATGGACACGTCTCTCTGCTTGCGAACTCCACCCGATGCGGGAAATCAGAACTGCACGCCGCCGGCACGGACGGCATCGGCCAAGGCTTTCAATCGCCCGTGGTATTTGTACCGGCCGCGATCGAACGCGGCTTTGGTGATGCCGGCGGCCTTGGCGGCGGCGGCGAGCTTTTCGCCCACGGCCGCGGCCGCCTTGACGTTGCACCCCGCCGACGCGCCCTTGGCCAGACTGCTGGCCGCGGCAAGCGTCGTGCCGCTCAGGTCGTCGATCATCTGAGCGTAAATGTGCTTCGACGACCGGAAGACCGACAGCCGCGGCCGTTCAGCCGTACCGACAATCTTCTTGCGAACACGATGCTGCTTGCGTTCCCGGCGCACCGCGAGTCGTTTCTGCGCTTTCATCGTCCCAGTCTCGTAACGATGGCCACCGTTCGGTCCAGAATCACGACGCCCCGCCGGCAAACGACTTGCCTTCCTTGCGGCGGACGACCTCATCCTCGTAGCGAATGCCCTTGCCCTTGTACGGTTCGGGTTTGCGGGCGGCGCGGACTTCGGCGGCGAATTGGCCGACCTTCTGTTTGTCGGCGCCCTTGACCACGATCGTGGTTGGATCGGGCACGTCCACGGTCACGCCGTCCGGCGGCCGCATTTCGATCGCGTTGGCGAAACCCACCGTCAGGATCAGTTTGTCTTTATCCTTCCGAGCCTGATAGCCGATGCCCTCGATCTTCAAGCGGCGCTCGAATCCATCCGTGACGCCTTTGACCATATTGTGAATCAGACTGCGCGTCAGGCCGTGCAGCGCCCGGGTGAGCCGATCGTCGTCTCGGCGCGTCACCACGAGCGCCTTCTTCGCCGCGTCGAACTGCACGGCGACTTCCGGGCGGAACGACTCGGCGAGCTTGCCTTTCGGCCCCTCGACGCGCACGGAGTTGCCCTGCACCTCGACTTTGACGTTCGGCGGGACGGCGACCGGTTGCTTTCCAATCCGCGACATTGCGTGCTCCGAATTCACCAGACGCGGCAGAGAATCTCGCCGCCGACTTTCTCCGATCGGGCGCGGCGGTCGCTCATCACGCCGCGACTCGTGCTGATCACCGCGATGCCCAGCCCATCGAGCACCGGCTTGAGTTCTTTCCATCCCGAGTAGTGCCGACATCCCGGCTTGCTGACGCGCTCGATGCGGCGGATGACGCGCTCGCCCTCGGGGCCGTACTTCAGGAAGATCCGCAGGACCGCCTTGGCATCGGCGAGCGAGACGCCGTCGGTCGAGAACTCGCGGCCGTGCTCACCATCCCGATACACGCCGACCTGGTAATCGAGGATGAAACCCTCATCCTTGAGAACCTGCGCCACGGTCGCCTTGAGCCCGGATGCGGGCATCTCGATCGCGGGGCGCTCGATACGCACGGCGTTGCGGATGCGGGTCAGCATGTCGGCCAACGGATCGGTCATCATGGTCGCGGAATCCTCACCAACTCGCCTTGGTCACGCCGGGGATCAGACCGTCGCTCGCCAGATTGCGGAAGCAAATGCGGCAGATGCCGAACTTGCGGTAGACGGCGCGCGGCCGGCCGCACAGCTTGCAGCGCAACTGGATGCGGATGCGGTCGCGCGGCCGCAACTTCGACTTCGCCGGATCGCGCCGAAACGCCTCCAGCGCCGCCCACTGTTTTCGGAACTTGGCATTCTTCGCATCAGTCGCCATGAGGTCCTCGCACCCGGTCGTCGGATCTCGTTCAGGTTTCGCGGAACGGCATCCCGAATAGCCGCAGCAGTTCCCGCGCTTCGTCGTCCTGGTTCGTCGTCGTCACGATCGTGATGTCCATGCCCTGCGTGAACGTCACCTTGTCGGCGTCGATTTCCGGGAAGACGCTCTGCTCCGACAAGCCGAAGGTGTAATTCCCGTGGCCGTCGAAACTGTTCGGATTCAGACCGCGGAAGTCGCGGATACGCGGCAGCGCGACCGAAATCAGCCGATCGAGGAATTCGTACATCCGCCGTTGGCGGAGCGTGACGCGGCAGCCGATCTCGTTGCCTTCGCGCAGGCGAAAACCGCTGACGGCCTGGCGAGCCTTGGTCACTTGCGGCCGCTGTCCCGTGATCTTCGCCAGTTCATCGACCGCTTGCTCCATGCGGTTCTTGTCTTGAAGCGCCTTGCCGACGCCCATGTTGATGCAGATCTTCTCGAGCCGCGGCAGGCTGTGAATATTGTCTCGTCCGAGCTTTTTGCGCAGCGCGGGCACGATCTCGTTCAGGTATTTCTCCGCCAGCCGCGCCTTGCCGGCTGGGGCGGCCGGTGGGGCGGGCGGTGCTGCGGTCTTTGCCATCGTCGTCGTCCTTCCTGTGCGGGGACCAGGGTCCCGCCCGGCGGATGCCGACCCGCCGGGTCTCGCTTCGGGTTACTTGCCTTTCGCTTTGCCGATCCGTCCGAGCGACACGCCGGATTTCTTGGCGAATCGCTCCTTGCTGCCGTCGGGGAGAATGCGGACGCCGACGCGCGTCGGCCGATTCGTTGACGGGTCGATCAACATCACGTTGGAGACGTCGATCGGCATTTCCTTGGACAGCCGGCCGCCCTGCGGATTGCGGCGATTCGGCTTCATGTGCTTGTACACTTTATTGACGCCCTCGACGACGACCTTGCCCTGGTCGCGGAGGACGCGCAGCACGCGGGCGGTGGTGCCGGCGTCGTCGCCGGCGATGACGCGCACGGTATCGTTCTTCCGGATCAGCATCGCGCTTATCCTCAGTTCATTCCATCAGACGACTTCAGCCGCGAGGCTGACGATCCGCCCGAAGTTCCGCTCGCGCAGTTCCCGGGCGACGGCGCCGAAGATGCGCGTGCCCTTGGGATTCTGCTCGGCATCGATGATCACCATGGCGTTGCGATCGAAGCGGACGTAGCTGCCATCGTCGCGGCGGACCGGGCGCTTGGTGCGCACCACGACGCCGCGGACCACGTCGCCGGGCTTGACTTCGCCGCCGGGAATCGCCTTTTTCACGCTGGCCACGATCACGTCACCGATGCCGGCATAGCGCTTGCGGCTGCCGCCGAGCACCTTGATGCACATGCACTCCTTGGCGCCGGTGTTATCTGCGACGTCGAGGTACGTGTACATCTGAATCATGCGTCACCCCATCTCTGCCGGTATCCCGCGTTGCCCGCTCAGGCGACGTCGTCACCGGGCTGTTCCGGCGCCTTCTTCACGACTCGAACGAGGCGCCACGATTTCAGTTTGGACAGCGGCCGCGTTTCCATGATCTCCACGGTGTCGCCGCGGCGCGTCTCGTTGTTCTCGTCATGGACGTAGCAAATCGTGCGGCGCTTGATGTATTTGCCGTAACGCCGGTGCTTCACCAGCCGCGGAATCTCGACCCGGCGGGTCTTGTTCATCTTGTCGCGCGTCACGACGCCGATCACCGTTCGGCGCTGCTTGCGCTTCGGAGCGGCTGCTGTCTCGGCCATGCTCACGTCCCCCTCCAAACCCCGACTCCCGACTCCCTATTCCCTACTTCCGACTCCCGACTCCCCTCACGTCCCCTTCGCCAACTCCCGCTCGCGCTGCAACGTCTTGATCCGCGCGATCTCCTTGCGCGCCTTGCGGATCTGGCTCGGCGTTTCCAATCGGTCCGTCGCCGATTGGAACCGCAGTTCGAACAGCCGCTTCTGCTCGTCGCGCAGATGGTTGGCGAGTTCCTCGTCGGACAGCGTGCGATATTCGTTGGCTTTCATCGCGGCACTCCGGGTCACTTGCTCGACTGCCGGCGCACGAACCGGCACTTCAGCGGCATCTTGTAGGCGACGTGGGCGAGGCAATCGCGCGCGGCCGCCTCTGGCAGTCCGCCGATCTCGTACAGGATCATGCCTGGCTTGATGACCGCGGCCCAGTATTCCGGCTCGCCCTTGCCCTTGCCCATGCGCGTTTCGGCCGGGATGGCGGTCACCGACTTGTGCGGGAAGACGCGGATGTACAGACGGCCTTCGCCGCGGATCGTGTGAGCGGCAGTGACGCGGCCGGCTTCGATCGCCTCGGCGCTCAACCAGCCGCCTTCCAGCGCTTGCAGGCCGTAATCGCCGTGCGCAACATAATTGCCGCGCGTGGCGTTGCCTTTCACGCGGCCGCGCTGCGACTTGCGATACTTCACGCGCTTCGGCATCATCGCCATCGCCATTCACCTCGTTCGCGCTTCTTCGAAGCGTCGCCAATCAACCCAAGCGTGCACCGCGGCCGCGACGTCCGCCGCGGCCTGGGCGCGGCGCCGGCAGTTCGCTGGGCTCTTCCGCCGCCAGATAGTCGCCGTTGTTGACCCAGACCTTGATCCCAATATTGCCTTGGGCGGTGGACGCTTCGGCGAAACCGAACTCCACCTTGGCCCGCAATGTGGAGAGCGGAATCGAGCCGAGCATGCCCAGCTCGCACCGCGCCATTTCGGAGCCGCCGAGCCGGCCGGCTAACTGCACCTTCACGCCCTTCGCGCCATTTTCCATCGCCAGTTCGAGCGCTCGCTTCAGTGTTCGACGGAAACTCGCGCGCTTTTCCAACTGCTCCGCGATGTCTTCGGCAATCAACTGGGCGTCGACTTCCGGCCGGGCGACCTCGAACGTCTTCACCTCGATCTTCCGGCGGGTGAGCGTCTCCAATTGATGCGTCAGCTTCTCGATTTCGGCGCCTTTCTTGCCGATGATCGCGCCGACCTTGGCCGAGTAGATCTGCACCGTCACCTTTTCCCGCGTTCGTTCGATCTTGATCTTCGAAATACCGGCGCGGGGGAACTTCTTCTTGATGAAGCGGCGAATGCGCTGATCTTCGACGAGCAGGTCGGCGAAATCCGCCTTGGCGGCATACCACTGGCTCAGCCAGTCCACCATGATGCCCGTGCGGAAGCCGGTCGGTCGTACTTTCTGTCCCATGTTCCAGGTGCTCGCGGGTGTCCTTGTGGGGCCTCGGCGGTTCAATCCTCGGAATCATCGGCGACGGCGACGATGATGTGCGAATAGCGCTTGAGGATCGGGTACGCGGTGCCGCGGGCGCGGGGCTGAATTCGCTTCATGGCCGGTCCGCCGTCGATCCGGGACTCGACGACGATCAGATCGTCGAGATTGCGGGCGCCTTTGTCCTCCGCGTTGCCGAGCGCGCTCTTGAGCACGGCCTCTATCAGGCGGGCCGACCGATTGGGAAAGAAGCGCAGTTGCTCGAGGGCCTCATCGGCTCGCCGGCCACGAATCAGGTCGGCGAACGGGCGCAGCTTCCGCGGCGCGACGTCGGCAAAGCGGTGTTTCGCCTGGTAAATCATGTCACTCCCTCCGCCCGGCTCCGCGCCGGGTGGATCATGCCGCGCCCGGTGCTCCGGCCGCGGCCTTCTTCTTCCCGCCGCTGTGGCCCTTGAAGATCCGCGTCGGCGCGAATTCGCCCAGCTTGTGTCCGACCATGTCTTCGGTCACGAAGACCCGGACGTGCTGCTTACCGTTGTGCACCAGAAAGGTCGCGCCGACAAATTCCGGCACGATGGTGCAATCGCGCGACCAGGTGCGGATCGGCTCGCGGTTCTTGCCTTGGCGTTCGACCTTCGCCAGCAGGCGAACGTCCACGTAGGGCCCTTTTTTCAGCGATCGGCTCATGAACCATCCACCTCAGGTTAGCGCGGCGCGTAGCGCGGTCCGGGTCGGCGCCGCCGGACGATGGCGCTGTTCGAGGGTTTCCGTTTCTTGCGAGTCTTTCCGCCCTTGGCCAGTTTGCCGGTGGGGCTGCACGGGTCGCGGCCGCCGGAAGAGCGTCCTTCGCCGCCGCCCATCGGGTGCGCCACCGGATTCATCGACACGCCGCGGTTGTGCGGCTTGCGGCCCAGCCAGCGCTTTCGCCCCGCCTTACCCAGCGAGATATTCATGTGCTCGGCATTGGAGATCGAGCCGATCGTCGCGCGGCACTCGGCGCTGACCCGGCGGACCTCGCCGGACGGCATCGTCAATTGAGCCCAGCCGGCTTCGCGGGCCGTCAGAGTCGCGCTGCAGCCGGCCGAGCGGCAGATCTGGCCGCCCCGACCCGGGCGCATCTCGACGTTGTGCACGGTCATACCCAGCGGGATTCGACGTAGCGGCAGGCAGTTGCCCGTCGTCGGCTCGACGTCGTCGCCGCTGACGACCGTCATTTCCGCCCGCAGTCCGTCGGGGGCCAGGATGTAGGACTTTTCGCCGTCGGCATATTGGAGCAGCGCGATGCGCGCGGAGCGATTCGGGTCGTATTCAATCGACAGGACCTTGGCGGCGACGCCGTCTTTGCATCGCTTGAAGTCGATCATGCGATACATGCGGCGATGACCGCCGCCGCGAAAGCGCGTGCAGATCTTGCCCTGATTGTTTCGGCCGCCTTTTTTCTTCGCGCGGACGATGAGCGACTTCTCCGGATTGTTGACGCGCGGGTGCGTGCAATCGGAGAAGTCGCTGACCGAGCCGCCGCGGCGGCCGGGCGAAGTCGGGTTGTACTGAATGATCGCCATGGTCGTTTGCCTGTATTCACTTCCCGCCCGCCGACACAGTTCGCCGGGCGCGAAACGAATTCGATTGCGACTAGAAGAACTCGATCTTATCCTCCGGGTGCAGCGTCACGATTGCTTTTTTCCACTGCGACAGTTGCCCGATCCGGGCCCGGTAGCGGCGTTTCTTCCCGGCGCGGACCTGCGTATTGACCGAGGCCACGCGCACAGGAAACAGCGTTTCAATCGCATGTTTGATCTGGGGCTTGGACGCCGCGACGTGCACCTCGAAACAGTAAGCATTATGGTGCGTGCTTTGGTGCGTGCCTTTTTCAGTGACCAGCGGCCGGAGCACGACCTGGTATGGCTCGAGGTGGAGCCCCGGCGCGCCGACGCGCGGCGGCTTGGCCTTGCGATTGAATCGCCGCAGTCGTTTCGGTCGAGGTCGGGTTTTCATGCTCGGGTCGCCTCCCGCCGCCCGGTCGGGGCCTTCGCCGCCGCCTGCCGCAGATTGTCCAGCGCCGCTCGCGTCAGCACGACCTTCTTCGGCCGCAGAACGGCGTAGGCGTTGAACTCCGCCGCCGGGAGCACTTCCACTCCGCGAATGTTCCGCCCGGACTTGTAGACGTTCGGCTCGTTTCCCGCGGTGCCAATGAGGCACGAGGTTTCGGCCAGATTCAACGCTCTGAGCACGCCGGCCATGTCCTTGGTCTTGGGCGCGGGCATCGACAAATCATCGACGACCAGGACTTCGCCATCCTGCATTTTCGCGAGCAGAGCCATGCGCGTGGCGGCACGGATCGCTTTCCGCGGAATCGAGTACGAGTAATCGCGGGGCTTCGGGCCCTTGGCCGTGCCGCCGCCCTTCCTCTTGTTCGTCCGCCGGGTGCCGACGCGGGCGTTGCCCGTGCCCTTCTGGCGGAAGAGTTTCTTGGTGCTGCCGGCGACTTCGCCGCGCCGCAACGTCGAGTGCGTGCCGGCGCGCTGATTGGCCTGGTACATCAGCACCACGTCGTGCAGAAGCTGCCGATTGACCGTGCCGCCGAATTCCGCGGCGGGAACTTCGATGGTGCCGGCGCTCTGACCGGCGCGCGTGAAGACCGGCAGCGCGATTGACTCGCTCGATTTGGCATCGGCCTCGGCCATGACTGGCGCCCTTTCGCGAACCCGTTATCCCCTGCGGCAACTGCGACCGTCTCCAAGGCCCCGAGCGGCAGGGCCGGGGTCACGTCGCCGGCACAGTCGTTTCTGTCAATGCGGTCCGAGGTGGCGAATCCGCCGTCCTCAACCGGTCGGCGGTCAGCCGCCCGCGGACATCACTCGAATCTTGATGTCCACCCCGGGCGGCAAACTCAGTCCCTTGTTCAGCGCTTCGATCGTCTTTCCCGTCGGCTGCAAAATATCGACCAGCCGCTTGTGCGTGCGAATCTCGAACTGCTCGCGCGACTTGCGGTCGATGTGCGGGGAGCGCAGCACCGTGTAGCGCTCGACGCGCGTCGGCAACGGGATCGGCCCGTGCACCAGCGCCCCGGTCCGCTGCGCAGTGTCCACGATCTCAAACGCGGTGCGGTCCAGCACCTCGTGATCGTAGCTCTCCATGCGGATCCGAATCCGCTCGTTTGAAAATCCCGCCAAGCGACCAGCCCCCTCTCTGCGCGCAGCGCAAAATCCGAGGAAATAAGGAACTATCGTTGTATGGCGAGCGCCGGAACCGGCAAGATAATGTCGGATTCTTCGGAGCGCCAGCGGACCCATTTGGAGCGGGCGCGACACGACGACGGATCAGCTCAGCGGTCGATCTCACCCATGACGATGTCGATCGACCCGACAATCGCGGGAATGTCGGCGATCAGGCAGCCGCGGCAGATCTCATTGGTCACGCTCAGGTTGGCAAAGCACGACGACTTGGCCCGGACCCGCAGCGGAACGTGGCTCTTGACCGGCCAGCCGACGACGTGGAACCCCATCTGCCCACGCGGACATTCAGTCTCGAAGTAGCACTCCCCGGGATTCAACTGCCGCGGCGGCTCGATCCGATGCGAACCGGCAGCCGTGGCGTATTTGTCCAATCCTTGCTCGATGATCTTGATGCTCTCGACAACCTCCAGCATCCGCACATAGTACCGGTGCCAGCAGTCGCCGAGAACGGACCCTTCGGGCCGATCGGCGAACGGCCCGATGATGACCTTGAAGTCGTAGTTCTCATAGCCGCAATACGGTTCGATGCGGCGGAGGTCCCATTCGGGGTCGCCGGCCGTGCGGTCGAGCGAGCCGCGCAGCATCGGCCCCGTGCAGCCGTGCGAAAGCGCCAGCGCCTTCGGCAGGACGCCGATCCCCGCGGTGCGCTTGACGAAAATGTGATTCCGCGTCAGCAGCGTGTGATATTCGTCGATCCGCGGCTTGAAGTAGTCGAGGAACTTCCGGCAGCGGTCGATCCACCCCGGCGGCAAGTCGTCGTGCACGCCGCCGATCGTGATGTAACTGTAGGTCAGCCGGGCGCCGCAGACTTCTTCCAGCAGATCGAGAATCTGCTCCCGTTCGCGGAAGGCGTACAGGAATGGGCTGAACGTTCCCAGGTCCAACCCGTAAGTTCCCATCGCGACCAGGTGGCTGGCGATGCGGTTGAGTTCGGCAATGATGACGCGGATGACGTTGGCCTTTTCCGGGAGCGTCATGCCACAGAGCTTTTCCACCGCCAGCGAGTAGCCGAGATTCATGTTCATCGCGGCCAGGTAGTCCATCCGGTCCGTGTAGGGGATGAACTGGATCGGCGTGAGGTTCTCGCCGATCTTTTCGGCACAGCGATGGAGATAACCCATATGGGGCGTGACGTCGAGGATGACCTCGCCGTCGGTGCGAAGCACGAGCCGGAGCACGCCGTGGGTGCTGGGGTGCTGCGGCCCCATGTTGACGAGCATCTCGTCCGTGCGAACGTCGAATTCGATGATGGTCGGATCAGGAGAAGTCAGAGTCGCTGTCGCCATCACTTACTCCGAGTTCACCGCGAGGTGGAACTTCCGTGGCGGAGCGCGCTCGGCTCCGAAGAGGTCGCCTCGCGGCTCACTTACCTGCCTCGAATGCCGTGGTACTCCAACGGAAACTCGTAATCCTTGCGCAGCGGGTAGCCCACCCAGTCCTCGGACAGGAGAATCCGCGACAGGTCCGGATGGCCGAGAAAGCGCACGCCGCACAGATCGTACACTTCGCGCTCATGCCAGTTGGCAATGCCCCACAACTCCGTGACCGACGGGACTTCCGGCAACTCGCCGGCGCGATCGTCCTTCCAGCGCGGCAGGATCACCTTCACCGTGAACCGGTGCCGCAGGGCGAAACTCTGGAGATGATAGACAACCTCCATGTGCGGCTCGAAGCCGGCTTTGGGGGCCTTTTTCGGATCGGGCTCGAGGTAATCGACGCCGCTGATATTGCACAGCATGTCGAACTGCAGCCGCGGATCGTCGCGCAGAAAGCGGCCAACGTCGACGAGATCGGCCGGCGCCACGACGACGAACGGATCAAAGCCCGGATCGGTCTTGGCCGAGCGAATCCGATCGCCGAATCGCTCTTGCAGGACGGCAATGATGTCAGTCGCGGTCATGGGATCACGCCTTGGTCGGCTTGGCCTTTTCTTTATTCTCAGCGGCCCACTTGTTCGCTTTCTCGAGCGTGTCGATTTCCTCGGGCAGCGCGACGTAGCCGGTGCGCGCCGGGATCGGCATATCGAGCGGCTGATTGCGGGTCAGGTCTTTCATGCCGCGGACTTTGTCCTGAATCCGCATCAGCCCTTCGAGGAGCGCTTCGGGCCGCGGAGGGCAGCCCGGCACATAAACGTCGACTGGCACCACGAGATCGACGCCCTTGACGACGTTGTAGCCGTACTTGTAATACGGCCCGCCGCCGCAGGTGCAGGCGCCCATGGCAATCACGAACTTGGGATCGGGCATCTGGTTGTAGAGACGACGGACGCGGCTGGCCATTTTGAAATTGACGGTGCCGGCGACGATCATCAGGTCGGCCTGCCGCGGCGTGGCGCGGAATGCGCCGGCGCCGAAGCGGTCGATATCGTAGCGGCTCGCGCCGGTGGCCATCATCTCGATCGCGCAACAGGCCAGGCCGAACGTCATCGGCCACATGCTCGATTGCCGCGCCCAGTTGATCGCCTGTTCCAGTGACGTCGTGATGACGCTTTCTTCGAATCGGCCTTCCAGCAAGCCCATGTCGCCGCTCCGGATGAGGTCAAGAAGTCTCCTGGGCCGCGTAGCTCCGCACCCAGTTCAGGTCGCCGCGCCGCCACAGATACGCGAAGCCGACAAGCAGGACGCCGAAGAAAAACAGAATGTCCACGAATGCCAGCCGCGCCATCGCCCCGGCGCGAGCCACCGTGTCCTGGGTCGTTCGCATCGGCTCGGTGCTGCCGATGCGATTGCGCATGTGGACGGCCAGTTCCTGGTTGCGCTGCGCCAGGGAATCCTGCAGTTGCTGCAATTGCGTGCCGGCGAATTGACCGGACTTGATTTGCTCATCGATGGCCCGAATCTGTTCCTCCATGAACTTCTTCCAATTTTCCCAATTCTCCTCGGAGCGCTTCTGCTCTTCCGGCGTGTCGGCGATACGGAGGGCGTGGACGGCGCGGTCGCGGGCCGCGGGATCGATGCCCGCCGGCGTCAGTTCCGCCGCGAGCACCGCGCGGCGCTCGCCGCTCAGGGATGGGTCGGCCAGTTGATTCGCCCGGCCGAACACCACCGCCCAGGGAAAGAAGAACGCCATTTCCACGTCGAAGATCACGAAGAGCAGAGCCACGACGTAAAAGCGCAGGTCGAACTGCACCCAGGCGCTGCCGACCGTCGGCTCGCCGCACTCGTAAATCGTCGCCTTTTCGGGGTGCATCCGCGCGGGACGAAGCAACCGGCCGATCGACAGGTTGACCAGGATGAAGCCGACGCCCACGGCCGTGAACATCAGCAGGTAGCCGACAAACTCTGGCATGCGGGGCTCCCTGACAGGCCGCGTGCGAGTCACGCGCTCGGAGTGGCGGCGGGCGGTGTCGCGGCCGGCTTCGGCGGCGGCGGCGGGTCCGGAGGCTTGATCCACACCGGCTCCGCCTGCAGCTTCGACGCCGCAATCGCAATCGGATTCAACGTCGCCTGCCCCCACGCCACCTCCAACGGCAGCTTGGCGTAATCCACGATGCAGCCATCCCGGCTGAAGCAACTCTGGTCGTACGTCGAGCCCATGTAAATGCAATCGACCGGACACGGATCGACACACAAGGCGCAGAACATGCACTTTGTGTAATCGATCGTGAATCCGTTGACGCGGAATCCCTTGCCGACGGGGTTCTTGATCTTGTCGATGTAGATGCAATCGACCGGGCACGCCTTGGCGCACTTGTCGCACCCGATGCAGGTGGTCAGATCGAAGCGATGAAAGCCCCGATAGCGCGGTTTGACGGGCACCGGCCGTTCGGGATACTCGAACGCCTGGGTGAACGCGCGACGCTTATACGTCTGGAAGAAATACCACAGCGTGACGTACATGCCCTGCCAGACCGTCTGGATGGCGAGGACGACGTTACCAATCCACTGGCGCATAGGCCGCTCTCCGGTCCGGCGCCGAGGCCGAGACTTCTGCGCTCAGTATAGAACCGGTCCGCGAGCGAACAAGACGGGGAACCGTGGCGTCTCATCCGTGGGCGAGCTACGATACTCTCGTCCCGATTCCCGGAGGGCAGCCATGGCCGACCACGCCGCCGAGCCGATCACTGCGCCGCCGGTCGTCGAACCGGACAGCGACAAGCAGCCGCGGCTGTTGCCGCCCTATCACGTGGTCATCGCCAACGACGATCATCATTCGATGGAATTCGTGATCGAAGTGCTGCGAAAAGTACTCGGCGTGACGATCGAACGGGCGACGCAATTGATGCTCGAGGCGCACACGACCGGCCGGGCGGTGATCTGGACCGGGCCGAAGGAAGTCGCAGAACTCAAGGCGGATCAGGTGCGCACCTTTCACGAGATCCGCGAGCCGGGGCGCGTCGATCTCGGGCCGCTGACGTGCACGATCGAGCCGGCGCCCGAATAGCGCGTCCCAGGCGACGGAAAATGGGAGTTGCGATGCAAATCGGCGTATGCAGCTGGTCGCTGCAAGTGCAGAGCGTCGCGGAGCTTGGCCGCATTCTGGACCGTCTCGGCATTTCCGTCGTTCACATCGCCTGCGGCGATCCGCATCACGCCTCGTGGGAGGAGGGCGACCGTCTGCCCGACGCCGCCCGTGCTGCGCGGTTTCAGATGACCGCGGCCATGATCGGCTTTCCCGGCGAGGACTACACGACGCCGCAGACGATTCAGGCGACCGGCGGATTCGGGCCGTCGGAGTTGCGCGCGGAGCGGCTCGATCGGCTGCGCTGGGCGCTCGAGCGAACTCGGCAACTGGGCCTGACCGTGCTGACCGGGCACGCCGGCTACATTCCTGACCCGCGCTCCCCGGAGCGGCGCGGGTTTCTCGACACTTTGGCCCGTGCGGGAGACCTGGCCAGTCAGGCCGGCGTCACTTTCGCGCTCGAAACCGGGCAGGAAGCGGCTACGCTGCTCAAACTCACACTCGATGAGCTCGCCTGTCCGCACCTCGGCGTCAACTTCGATCCCGCCAATATGCTGCTCTATGACATGGGCGATCCGGTCGCGGCGGTGGAGTTGCTCGCCCCGTACATCCGCCGGGTCCATGCGAAAGACGCGCGCCGACCGACGAGGCCCGGCGCCTGGGGCGCGGAGGAGCCGCTCGGTCAGGGGCAGGTCGATCTGCCGGCGTTCGTGCGGGCGCTGGCAACGATCGGCTACGACGGCCCGCTGTGCATCGAGCGCGAAGTCGGAGATCAGGCGCAGCGCATCGCCGACGTCGCTCACGGCGTCGGCGTGTTGCGCGACTGTCTCGCGCAGCTTAGCGGCCGCCCGGCGGAGCGTACTTCTTGATCCAGGCGAACACTTCTTCGTGCCAGCGCTTGCTGTTGGCGGGCTTCAAAACCCAATGGCCCTCGTCGGGGAAGTTGATGAACCGCGACGGCACGCCCTGCCTCTGCAACGCCGTGAACAGTTCGATCCCCTGCCCGACCGGGCAGCGAAAGTCGAGATCGTTCTGAATCAGCAGCATCGGCGTCTTGAACTTGCCGAGATTGCCGGCATAGCGGTGCGGCGAGTGTTTTTCGTAGCTTTCTCGGTTCTTGCCCCACGGCGGTCCGCCGTGCTCCCACTCGTCGAACCAGACTTCGTCCGTCGTCGCATACATCGACTCGAAGTTGTACACGCCGCAATGGGAGACGATCGCCTTGAATTTTGGCGTCTGCACGGCGAACCAGTTGACCATGTAGCCGCCGAACGACGCCCCGGCGGCGATCATGCGGTCCCGGTCGATCCACGGCTGCTGCTCGAGGTACTCCAGACCCTTCATCAGGTCTTCGAAGCATTTGCCGCCCCAGTCGCCGGTGATTTCATCGCAGTACTTCTGGCCGAAACCGGTCGAGCCGCGGGGATTCGGCAGCGCGACGACGTAGCCCTGGGCCGCCCAGAGTTGCGGGCACCAGCGAAAACTCCAGCCGTCTTCCCAGGCGCCCTGCGGCCCGCCGTGAACGAGGAACGCCAGCGGCCATTTTTTCTTCGGATCGAATCCCGGCGGCTTCAGAATCCACATCTGCATCGGGTCGCCATTCGCGCCCTTGACGGTCACGCTTTCGGGTTTCGGCAAATCGAGTTCGGCCCGCAGGGCGTCGTTGGCGTGACTGAGGTTCGCGTTCGCGCTGACGCCCGCACCACCCGGGGAAACGTCGAATCGCGTGCATGCCACTTCCGCGGGATGGTCCATGGCGGCCAGGGAGTAGCAGACCGTCATGCCGTCGTCGCTGACGGACAGGGACGAAACTTGCCCGACACGCTCGCCGGGGGCGGCTTCCAGAACGCCGCCCGGTGTCGCGCGCTTCAACCCCGCCGCGATGTCCCCGTCCAAGTTCACGCGAAAGACAGACGTGGAGGCCCGATCGTCAGCCGCGACGATAATCTCGTGGGGCAGCGACCAGGCGAACTCACTGACAGAAATATCCTTGCCGGCCGTGAGGTTCTTCGGAGCGCCGGTCCACCGGCCGCTGGCGTCGCAATCGACAACGAAGATGTCCCATTTGTCGGCCTCGTAGCCGGCGCGTTTCTGGGCGCGGAATGCCAGCTTCTTGCCGGTCGGCGAAAAAGCCGGCGCGCCGTCGGCTGCGGAATTCTGCGGCGTCAGGCACTCCCAGTCCTTCGACTTGTTGTCGATCGGCACGCGGCAGAGGTCGTAATTCGTGCTCCATGCTTCATCCTTCGCGGGCACGGCCGTGAACACGAGATACTTGCCGTCCGGGCTGAACGTGAAATCATCCCCCACGCTGAAGGTCGTCGATGTCGGATACGCATCCCGATCGCCCGGCGTGACGTCGCGGACGTTGCTACCGTCGGCATTCATCACGAACAAATGCTGCCGCTTGTCCTCAACGTAACTGTCCCAATGGCGGTAGAACAATTTGGTAAACGCCTTGGCTTTCACAGGGTTCTTGGCCTCGGCGTCGATCCGCTCCTTGTTCAGCTTGTCGCTCTCGGCAAACGGCTTTTCGGAGTTTTCGGGAAAGACGGCCGAGACGAACGCAATCTGCTTCCCGTCGGGAGACCAGATGCCGGTGGCGGCTCCGGTGCTGATCTTGGTGAGTTGCTGCGCTTCGCCGCCGGCCAAGTCGATGACCCAGAGTTGCGAATCGCCAGAGCGCGTTGATTCAAACAGGATCCTCGTCCCGTCCGGCGACCAGCGCGGATGCCGGTCCTTCTTGTCGGTCGTGGTGAGTTGCTTGGGCGGCGACTTGCCGTCGGTCGCAGCGAGCCAGAGATTCGACGTGGATTTGTTTCCCTCCAGGTCCACGGTCGTCAAGACGTACACGACCTGCGTGCCGTCGGGGCTGACCTGCGGATCGCTGACGCGCTTGAACTTGAACAGATCGTCGAGCGTCATCGGCCGCTTGTCGGCCGAAATAGTGGCGGTCATGAGCAGGATCACTAAGAGTGAAATCGTGCGCGGCATAGCAGCCTCGGCGAGTGAAAGGGCAACGAGCTGAGCGAGCATCCCCATCCCTGTTATTTATCGAAATTGCCCTTGCTTCCCACTCATGGCTGGTTAAGCTGGAGACTGCTCAAATCCCGGTCGGCAATAGTGCGGCACGTCGCCCGTAGGCTCAAAGGACCGCTGAGATCGCCTGACGTTTTTTCTCGAGACGCACAGGGGAGCCCGTGGCGATTACTGACTCCAGATCCCGGACCGCGCTGTCAGTTTCGCTGATTCTTGCGTGTGTTGCGTTTTTCTGGATTGGAATGCAGGCTTATGTTGGCAGCCCCCCCCGCTTTTTTTGAGGCAGCCGGACTGTTGGCCTCAGCTGTCTCATTGAATGTTGGCGAGGTGTGGGAGCAGCGCGAATTCATCCACGAGCTGCCGATTCGGAACCAGACACTATCGGAGATAAAGATCGTCGACGTTCGCGTTTCTTGCGGCTGCATGGCCGTCGAACCGGTACGCATGCAGGTGCCTCCTGGCGGCACTGCGACACTTCGGATTGCGGTCAATCTGTTCGATCGAGACCGATTCGAGATCGGCCAGCCGGTTCGTCCCTTTGCATTCCAGGTTTGGCCGATCACGGAGCAATCGACGAGTCGGAATGAGGGTTGGAAGCTGACGGGCACAATCCGCAGTCGAATCACGCTGGATGCGATCAATATTCACTTTGGCGAAGAACAGGTGCTGGGCCAGCCACCGGTAGTGCGCCGGGCCATCGCCAGAGTCCATGCACCGCTCAAAGACCTGCAAGCCAGCATTCGCCCACCTCAAGGGGTCGTTTCGCTGAGACCCGACAAAAGCGATCGGTACATCTTGGAGCTCTCACCTTCCCCGAGCCTCCCAGTTGGCCATTTTGCCGGTGAGGTGCTCTTATCGGCAACAGTTGACGATGGCGCTCGCCGGCCAGTCGCGATCCTCCCGTTCGCGGGTAGAATTCAACCTTCCATCCGCATACTTCCCGCTTCCGTGACTCTCGCGCCTCAGCCGGTGGGATCGATAGCGGAAGCTGTCGTAGTCCTGCAGGCGCCGACTGATGTTGTACCGGAAGTCGCACAAATTGAGGCATCCACTACCGACCTTACGGTGGTTCCCGTGGAAGTCCCGGGGATTGCAAGCGGACGGGCGTTCCGGATTACGCAGCGAATCACCACCATTGGCGACTCCGTCGCTACCGCAGTCTTCGTCTTGCGGGCGGGTCCCAATCGCGATGAGAGAATTCAGGTCGAAATCCGAAGTCATGGCAGAGAAGCACCATGAAGCCGCTTCGTCGAATTCGTCGGAGTTTGAATGCCGCATGCCTCGGCATGGCGTCAATCTTGATTGCCATACCTGCCCGTGTTTCCGTCGGTCAGACAGTCAGCCCGGTGATCGAACGGACAATCGCGGACTGGCAGAAGCGATTCGACCGGGTCAAGGCCGTGCGCTACACTGTGGAGGGCAACCACGTCATACCAAAGGACGCATTCACGGACGACGATGGCCGACCCATCAAGGCCCCGCCAGGAGCGCGCGACACCGTCTGCGCGATCCGGCGCGAGCTGTTGTTGGATCTCGCTGGCAATCGGTATCGGATGGACCGCGATGAGCAGATCTACAGTTACTTCCATAAAGCGGTCATTCAAAGGAAAACCACAAGTTTGTTTGATGGGGCTAAGCTCATGGGCTTGTTCAAGCAAATCCCGCCGAATCCTGTCTTTCCGAAAGCCCCGCCAACCCCCGATGCCACGATTGCCACTGGATACCTGAAGTTTGCGGCGTTTGAAGGAATTCACTGGCCGATGTTGTTTGGCCATGGGATCGTTCAGATCTTAGGCGGTCCCAATATTCTGCAAACCGCACTTCGGCAAGAATATGACCCAGAGTTGCTTGTTTTTCACGGTGAGAGCGTCGAGGATGGAGTCAGATGTAATGTCTTGCGCAGTCGGACCCTCAAAAGCGGCAACGTGATCTTCACCGAGATCGCGGTCGATCCGAAGCGCGATAGCGCCGTCCTCCGATACCTTCAGAGCTCAAACGGGGAACCCCATACCAATACGACGATTCAGTATCGGCAGACTTCGGCAGGCTGGCTCCCTGCTGCCTGGACCTTTTCACTTTATAATTCCCGCCAAGTCAGCTTTACCGAAACCTTAAAGGTGAGCGAATTGCAACTTGACCCAAACTTGTTGGCAAACGTATTTGAATTGAATCTCAAGCCCGGGATGCTTGTGAAGAAGACCGAGTACGGGATACCAACTGATGACGGCAACCCCAATCCGATCACACACGAGGAGAGGTACCGAGTTAATGACAGGAGTGATTTGGTTCCCGTAGTCTTTTGGGACGGGCAAGAACATTCCAAAGGCTGGCCAAGTTGGTCGTACCTAGCCGTTGCACTGGTAGTGGCGGCGTTGTACATCGCCGGACTCGTTTACCGACGGAACAGACGATTGGCGGCTTAGCAACTCGACAATTGGCTTGATGTGAAGCAGGGACGTTTTGCACGGCTAATTTGAAAACGAAACAAAGAGCGGCGTGTCGCCGTTACTCATTTCAGGAAGGGGAGACCGATGAAAACAGTGTGGACAAGGTATTGGATTGTACTTCTCATGCCGACGGCGTTTGCCCTTAGCCTGTTGGCGGGGCATCAAACGGCGAAAGCGGCTCTTGGAAACTGCGTTTCCTGTGAGTGCAAAGAATCGTTGGCATGGATCCACAGCATCGATGGTAAATGCTAAGGAATGCAGACACCAGACCGCACTAAGGTGATGCATTGTTTTTCCGGTGTCGAGGGTTCGTCATGCCCGGCCGGGCAATGTCGATGGAACGGGGAGCTGGTGGACAAGTACAGGTACTTCGACTTCTGGCCTGCTTGCATGAATCCTACTTGGGGCTGGTTCTACCAACAGGCTAAGGCCCCGTATGATGCAGGTGTCTTTAATGAACCCAATAGAATGTTGAAGCAATGCCAGCCATGACTAACCCGAAACCGCACGATCGCCTCAGCTGTGTCAGTGAGAATTGCTATGCAGTTGCATAACAAGAGAATGCGCACCGCGTTTTCTCTGATCGAGGTCGTTGTCGTGATTGCGATCATGGCGCTGCTCGCTGGACTGCTGATGGCGGCAGTCCAGCGAGTGCGCATGGCAGGTGTTCGGACGCGCTGTCTTGACAACCTTCGGCAAATCGCGCTGGCGCTGCATCAATACGAATCGACTCGGCACGTCTTGCCGGAGGGCTGTGGCGGCGAACGCGGCCAATTCCCGTTCATGAGTTGGCAGACGCGCATTCTGCCGTTCTTGGAACGTAATGACCTTTGGGTTCGGGCGCTGGACGCCTATGCCCGGGAGCCGGATTTTCGCGTCGACCCACCCCACCCAATTTCAACAGTGCTTCCGATCTTCGCCTGCGAATCGGATCCGCGAACTCTCGAAATGGGGACGCCGCCCGCGAATCTACGCGTGGGGTTTACGATCTACCTCGGAGTTCTCGGGACCAACTTGTTCCAGAACAACGGCGTCTTGTTCGAGCGGTCGCAGATACGGCTCTCGGATATCTCGGACGGCACTTCCAACACACTAATGGTCGGTGAACGCCCGCCGAGCGCCGACCAGATTTTCGGCTGGTGGTATGCCGGTTTGGGCCAAGACAAATCGGGTTCCCTGGACATGACGCTCGGCGTTCGCGAACGCAATGTCGGGCCGGGGGCTGCTCATTGTGGGCGCGGACCATTTCACTTTCAGGCCGGAGATTTCACCAACAATTGCGACATATTCCATTTTTGGTCCGCCCATACGGGCGGCGCCAACTTCGCATTCTGCGACGGCTCGGTTCGATTCTTGGCCTATTCAGCGGACGCGGTGATGCCCGCGCTCGGAACGCGCGCCGGTGGCGAGACGGTGGATCCGACCGCGTACTAGCGCACATATCAGCTTGGCGTAGCAGCCAAGAATTTTTGTCAAACCGAGTGAATCGAGAAACCGACTCGACTTTACCTGGGAACAAGCCGATTCCTCGCTGCGCTCGGAATGACCGACTGCCTTCGCAAATTACATCCGAATGAAAACGTTTTCTAATCATCAATATGCGGAAAGAACCACGCCGCTCTGACCGGGGCCGGCATCGGCGAGTTCGCACCCTTGACCGAGCGCCAAATCACTTCGTTGAACAGCAAATCGTCGGCTCGATCTTCAACGGCAAGGTTGAACTTCTCGGACAGGTCCGCGCCCCAGGCCGCCGCGGTGTTCACGGCGTTCAGGTCGGTCTTCGGCACTCGGTGCTTGTACGGCCGCAAATCGGGAATCGATTGGAACGAGTTGTACATGGGCCGGGCGGCCGCGTCGAACTGGCTCATCGGCTTCGTGCCGAGAATCAGGCCCATCGTTCGCAACATCGACGACGTGGAATACATCGTCGAATCGACGAATCCGCGCTTGCAGTACGGTGACACGACCAACGCCACTACCCGGTGGGCGTCGACGTGATCCGGCCCGTTCTGGGCATCGTCCTCGATGACAAATACGGCCGTTTCCCTCCAGAATTTGCTCTCCGTGATCGCTTCGATGACCCGGCCCAGAGCAAGATCGTTGTCGGCGACCATCGCCGTCGGCGTTGGCTTGCCGGCCCGCGTGCCGTAGGTGTGATCGTTCGGCAGCCGCACGATCTGCAGCTGCGGCATGTCGCCGTCGCGCTCAAATCGCTTCAATTCGCTGATGAAACGATCCGCCCGCTTCTGATCGGAGTAGTCGAGGTCGTAGGAGTGAAAGCCGGGGTCGAAATGCCCCTCAAGAGCCTTGACCATCGCGCGGCGAGGCTCGTCGGGCGTTTTGCCGTTGGCGACCCACTCGCCGTAGGAACGGTAACTGACACCGGCCTCGGCGCAGCGGTCCCAGATGTAGCCGCCGGCCGGGCGAGCGACGCTGTCGTAGTTCCCCTCCGCCGGGTAGCCGATCTTCTTCAAATTCGGCGATCGGTACGATAGCGGCCACGACTTCTCAACGAAATCGGTGGCGTAAGCGCCCATCGACCACTCGTGCCCGTCGGCGGAGACTTCGCCTTCGACGTAGGTATTGTCGAGCAGTACGAACTCGCGCGCGATGGCGTGATGGTTCGGCGTAATCGCTTCCGGAAAGAGGCACAACTCCGGCGCGCCCTTTCCTTCCTTCATGTCGCCGAGGACCTGATCGTACGTGCGATTTTCCTTGACGATGTAGATCACGTACTTGATCGGGCTGGGGTCGCCGACCTTCGCGGGAATCGGATTGTCCGGCGGCGGCTTGACGTCGGCCCCGGCGTCGGCGCGGAGCGGGCTGCAAGCATATGCCGTCCTGCTGTACCGCGCCATCTGTTCCGGTGTGGGCACCGCCAGCGAAGTCAGCGTGCCCCGGAACAGCGCGGCGATGTACTCAGCGGTGTTGCTCGGCCCGGGCCGCGGCTGCGAAGCGTGCCGATTCGCCTTTGGCATCATTCCCTTGCCGTTGGCGACGTGCAGCATCTTGGACGAGCCATTGAATCGCACCGAAGTCGGATACCAGCCGACGGGGATGAACCCCAGCGGCTTGGCGTCCGCGCGGTTCGCCACGTTGAACACCGCGACGTTGTTGGCATCCGCGTTGGCGACGAACAGCAAATCGCCTTCCGGCGACAGGCACAGGCTGTTCGGCGTGTTGCCGCTGGGCGCCGTTGGGTAGAGTGAGCAACTCAAGGTCTGCAACGGTTTGCCGGACTCCGCATCCAGCACGGAGACTTTCGTGGAATTGGCACACGAAACGTACAGCGTCTTTCCGTCGGAACGCAAAGCCATCTCGGTGGGATGGCGTTCGGTCGGCCAGAAAGCGATGAGTTGGCGCTCGGCGATGTCAAAGACACCGACGGCGGCCTTGTTCCACAGGCTGATGAATGCTCGTCGGCCGCTCGGCTCGACCAAAATCGTGTATGGAAACGCCTCGTCGCTGGTGTCCACATTGATGACGTCGCCGGATTCGTTGTCGCGGAAGATCGAAATCGCGCGCTCGGCCAGGTCTTTCACGGCAGTCAGCGGCACGATCGCCTTCTGATCCGGGCGCTCGAGCGGGACGACGGCGACGGCGTTTCCGAACGTGCCGCACGCCAGCAGCGTTTTGGCATCCGGCGTCAGCGCGACGCCGCCGACCACAAACCGGGACTTCGGATCGGTAATCGGAATCTGCGCGTGGTACGTCAAGTATCCGCTTCGGAAACCGAATTCGTGAACGACTTCATATTCGCCGCCGGAGACGAACAGCTTCCGGCCATCGGGTGAAAAGGTCAGGCCGTAGAACGCCTGATCGATCGGGGCGCGGGAGACGATTCGCGGCCGACCGGGACGCACGTCGAGAATCATGACTTCATGGTCCCGGTAACCGGCGTGCAGGACGGCGAGGTACTGCCCATCGGGATGGACCGCCATGTTCACGGGGAAGTCGCCGAGTTCGACTTGCGAGCCGGCCGGCCGCAGCCGCCATTGGTTGGGCAGGAGGATGAACCCATCGGGCTGAATGCCGGGCAACACTCGCGGAGCGTCCGCGGCGCGATCGTCGGCTTCACCGGAGCGCACCAGCGCGGACAGTCCAACCGCGGAGAGGGTGGTCAGGGTCACGACGGCGAGAATGGAGCGGTGGTTCATTCGGGCATTATCTCGATTTTTGCGATTCGGCATCGTAAAAAACTCGTTAATGTTCCGCATGCCCGCCGAGTGGGAGCCGCACCGCGCCACCTGGATTGCCTGGCCCCATCACGCACCGGACTGGCCCGGCAAGTTCGCCGCCATCCCCTGGGTCTACGCGGAGATCGTCCGGCGGCTGACACGACACGAAGTCGTCTGCATCCTGGTCAATGACGAGAAATGGGAGCGGCGGGTCAAGCGCGTCCTTCGCAAAGCCGGCGTCGCCATGGCGCGCGTCGATTTCTTCCACGTTCCGACCGACCGCGTCTGGACGCGCGATTATTGCCCGATTTTCGTCGCCGAATCCGACGGCACGATCGCCTTGACCGACTGGCACTTCAACGGTTGGGCCAAGTACCCCAATTGGCAGCGCGACGACGCGGCTGCGGCGACAATTGCCCGGCTGCTGAATCGACCGATCCGGCAGCCGATGGTCCACGGCCGGCGCGTCGTCCTCGAGGGCGGTTCCATCGACGTGAACGGCCAAGGGCTGCTGCTGACCACCGAAGAATGCCTTCTCAGCGACGAACAGGCGCGAAACCCCGGACTGACTCAGCAGGAGCTCGAGAACGTGTTCGCCGAGCATCTCGGCGTTCGCAAGGTGTTGTGGCTCAATCGCGGCATCGCCGGAGACGACACGCACGGGCACGTCGATGACCTGGCACGATTCGTCGGCCCGCGCACCGTGGTCACGGTCGTTGAAGATGACCCCGCGGACGACAACTACGAACCGTTGCAGGAGAATCTCGAGCGGCTCAAGGGCATGACCGATCTCGACGACAAACCGCTCGAAATCGTGCCGCTGCCGATGCCTGATCCGGTCGTCTTCACGGGGCAGCGACTGCCGGCGAGCTACGCCAACTTTTACATCGCCAACGACCAGGTGCTGGTTCCGACGTTTAACGATCCGAAGGATCGCACGGCCCTGGGCATTCTGGCGGAGTTGTTTCCGAGCCGTGAAGTCCTCGGCATTCACGCCGTGGATCTGGTCTGGGGTCTCGGCACCCTGCACTGCCTGACGCAGCAGGAGCCGGCGCCGCCCGTCTAGATCGAATCGTGCTCGTCGGTGATTCGCGGCGAGGGCAGCGCGGCGGCCAGCGCCAAGGCGAAACCCGTCAGGCTCAAAGCCGTCAGGTTCAGACCCAGGCTGATTCCGTGCCAGCGGGCGAATGCCGCCGTCGCCGGTTCCGCAATCGTCGGATTTGCCGAGTGCCTCGCTTCGCGCAGTTCCGCGACCGTGCCGACGATCGGCCAGCCGGCCAGCACCAGCGCCAATGCCGCCGCAATGACGATGAAGCGCAGGCGATGCACCCGGCCGATCCGGGTCCAGCCGGCCGCCGTCGCCAGCGCCACGAGCCCGCAGGCGCCCTGCAACGCGAAGTAAATCGGAAATATCGGCCGGACCGCGTCGCCGGCCACTCGCGAATCCAGCGTCGCGAACAGGCTCGGCCCGACGATGAGGCTGAACATCACGCCGGCGCCGAACCACACGCCGAGTGCCAGGACGTGCAGGCCGCGGCCGACCAACTGCAATCCTCGAGTTTCCGCCAAGCGAGACTCCTTTCCGTTGATGAGGCGCGCGATGTTGCTCCGATGCTTGACGATCACCAGCGCCGCGGCGAGCAAGCAGAAGCCGGTCAGCCCGCGCTCGCCCGGCGCGAACGGCTCCGGCGTGGTCACGAGACGTCCGGCGGCCAGGACCAGCGCGGCCGCGATCGATGCCAGCGATACGATGCGCGTCGTAACGGCCAGGACCAGCCAGACCGCGAAAGCCGCCAGCGCCGGCAACGGCAACAGCACCGCGACCACGCCGAAACCCGTGGCCACGCCCTTCCCGCCACGAAGACGTAGATAAATGGGAAACAGGTGGCCGAGAATCGCGCCCAGGCCGGCGGCGACGGCCCAAATCGGGTCGCCGGCCAAAGCCTTCACGATCGCCGTCGGAACGGCTCCCTTGAGCAGATCGAGCGCGAAGACGGCCAGGCCGTACGGCCGGCCGAGAACTCGCCCGACGTTGGTCGCCCCGATGTTGCCGCTGCCGGCTTGGAAGATATCCACGCCCCGCGCCCGAGCGACCAGGTAGCCGAACGGGATCGAGCCGATCAGGTACGCAGCGGCGACGCCAAGAATCTCGACAAGCATGCGATCCCGTTGAATGGCGGCGGAAAGCGCCGGTGCAGCGCGATTGGCTTACGCCGCGCGACGGCTGGCGGCCACCTCTTCAAACAATTCCAGCCATTGCGCGTAGTGATGATCCAGCGTCCACGCGGCCGCCGCCTGACGAGCGGCCCGCGACGCCAGGTCGCGCCGGACCGGGTCCGCAAATGCGATCAACGCGTCGGCCAGGGCCAGATCGTCGCGCGGGTCGTCGAGCACGATGCCGGCGTCCGCCGGTCGGATCAGCTCCGCGGCGCCGTTGCAGCGCGTCGTGATCGCCGGCAGACCGCACGCCAACGCCTCGAGCACGACGCCGGAACACGGATCGTAAAACGTGGGATGTACGAGAAAATCGGAGGCGAAGTAGACTCGACGAATGTCGCCGCATGGTCCGACGAAGGCGACGCGCCGCGCGACGCCGAGACGCCGCGCCAGCCGTTCCCACGGCTCGATGGCCGCGCTCCCGGCGACGAGCAGCTTCAAGGGATGAAACGTCGGCACCCGCGCTAAAGCCCGCAACAGCGTTTCCAGGCCCTTGAGGCGATAATTCATCGCCGCGAACGCCGCGACCACGTCACTCGGGCCGAGTCCCCAGCGCCGCCGTTCAGCCGAGCGCAGTTCGCCGCGGTCCCGCTCGTCGAACCGTGACGGATCGATCGCATTGGGAATCACGCGCACCCGGTCTCGCTCGAAGCCGTAATGGCGAATCGCATGCTCTCGGACCCATTGACTGTTGACGACGAGCAACGGCGGCCGCGGACCGAGAAGCCAACGCCGCTCCAGGCGCGAATACGACCACTGCACCGGATCCAGCGCCTTGGCGACTCGGGCGCCGAATCGCATCAGCGATCCGCGGTGCTTGCGGATGTTGTGCGCGGCTGATGCGGGCTGCAGTCCGCCGAGCGGGTAATACACGTCTGGTCCGAACGTCTTATCGAAGCCGAGCGAGACATCGGGCCGATCGCGCGTGAGAGCGTGTTGCACAATCGCGCTGAACCGCCAAGGGCGAAAAGCGCGTCCACCGCGGACCCGGGGCAGCGGACGCACGCGCACTCTCGGCGAGAGACTTCCGGAGTCCCAGCGCGAGGCGTACAGCTGCACGGAATGCCCGGCCGCTGCCAATCGACGCGCGAGATCGGCCACGTACATGCCCGCCCCGCCGCGGCTCGGCAGTACGTTCTCATGGCACAACGCGATCTGCAACATGGTCAGTCGTCCTTCGCCCGTGGTCCATCGTCCGTGGCGGGAACTCTCAACGCGAGCGGAACCACCGAAGTGCGCGGCTGGGCTCGGCCTTTGCCATCGGAGTCGATCCGAGTCCACTTGTGGTTATGGCTGTCCCTCTGCGCGTCGTGGGTGATGACTGATCGTTGACGCCGTCTCCGCGCCGCATCGTGGCGCCGGTAGTTCTGCCAGCGCACCTGAATCACCCAGCGGACGAAGCGCCAGCCGAGGGACCGCCGACGAACCCCCGCGTAGACGTGTGCGAACCGCAGCCGATCCCGCGCGGTCACACCCTCGATTTCCGACGAGTACAGAAGCTGGGCCAGGTCCTTCGATTGCCACCAGAGGCCGGTCCAGCGGTGCCGGCTAAGCCGGTGCAGATCGATCATCGTCGGCTCACACCAGCGAACTGGAACGCGCCGAGTCCATGCCGTCGGGATGAAAAAGTGGCAAAGATACAGGTCCTTGTGAAAGCGTCGGAGTTCGTGCAGTCGGCGAACGGCGCCGGCCAGCACGGCGACCAGCCCGTGCTTCCAGCGCAGGAACTCGGCCGGCGTCAGGCTTCGCGACGCCGCCGGAATCGCCTCATGCAGCGCCGTCATGCCGGCGAGTTCCTCCACCGCGAGATAGCTTTGCAGTCCACCGCGGGGTCCGACGCGCTCACCCCAGGCGGCGACGCGCGGAACGGCGAAGCCGGCCGCGGCGGCCCAATACAGATTGGCGGATTCCCGCGCCGCGTCCGACCAGTTGCGACCGGGGCAGATGGCGGCAGCCAGTCCGACGAGTCCTGCGTGCCGGTAATGCCGCTTGAGAAACACGGTGAGCCGTGCGTCACCTCGTTGCAGCGCCCACCGCGCAATCGCCCGGCCTTGCTTGCAATGCAAGCGGTCGTGCAGGTCGGCGGCCATGAGGTCGTCGCCGGTCGGCGGATTCAATGCTTCCCAGCCCGGCGAATGCCACTCGCGCCAGACGCCGTGAAGCCATCGGCGCAGCATCATGCGGCCTCGTTCGGTTTGCGGATGGCGGTTCGCGGGTGGTGGCCCCGGGCAACTCCATCTCGAAACCACGAAAAGATGAACGGGCGAAACGATCGAGTTTCGTGCTTTCCTCGTTGCGTGTTTTCGTGATGCCGGATTTCGGATTTCGCATTCCGAGTTTCGAGTCCCGGATTCCGCCCACCGAAGTACCCGCGAACGAGATGGTTCGCGTCGGACGGAACCAGCCGCAGGGCGTGAATGATCATGGCGAGGTCGCGGATCGGCCAACGGCCGCTCGGCCGCGGCATGGGCCGCAGGGCGTCGGCGGCGCGGAGAATCGGCCGACCAGTCGCCGTGACGCCGAGCGCGTGAATCCGCCGGTGCAGCCGTTCGCCGCTGGCGTGCAGCCGGCGGATGAGTCGACCGGTTCGCCGAAGCAGCCGCGCGCGTCCGGCCAGCGGGCCGGCCAGCCATTCCGCGAGCGGAACCGTGCCGACCGGCGCCCGCGTCAGCAGGAACCCCGCGCCGTCGCTGCGTCGGCCAAATGCCAGGACTCGAACACACGGCACGCCGCAGCGCTGCAATCGAAACACGAGGCCCGCCTGCCGCGTGTGACTCGTCTCAACTCGTCGGCCGGTGATCCGCGCGCTGGTGCGGCGCAACCAGTTGACCGCCGGCCAGCGGCGGGCGACGCACGGCCGGCCGCCCCAAAACCACGTCTCGGTCACCGGTTGATCGACGCGGGATCGCGCCAGCGCCGTGAGCCAGGGCGGCAGTCGGCCACGGCACGCTCGCCACACGCTCGCCGAGACGCAAAGCCGCTCCCCGTCGATCCAGCGGAGTTGCTGGCGCGATTCGTCGACTGGCGGACGGCGGAGTTCGCGGACGGAGCGGCGGTCGCGGGCGGCCGTTGCCGCGCGGCGCACTGCGTCGATCAATGTTCGAAACGCGGCGAACTCGCGCCCGCCGCGCATCCGCCAGTAACAGCGGAGGCAGCGGAGTCGATCCCGCGGCGTGGCCAGGTCCTCGGCCAGCGATGCGTCCAGCCGGCCGAGATCGAGCGCCGCTCGCCGCTGCCCCACGTAATAGCAGCGCCGCATCCGGGCGCAGTCCACCAGCGTCCAGTTCAGGTCGCGAACGTCAATCAGCAGGTGCTTGCTCAGCAAATCCGGCGCGACGAAGCCGGCGGCATGCAACTTCGCCAGGATGTGCGCCAGCCGCCGCGTCGCGGCCGCGCGCCGATGATCCGGCACCGCCGCGCCCATCCGATGCAGAAAATGCCGCAGGTCGATGCTGCCGCGCACCGCCTCGAGGAGCAGAAACGCCCGTCCGCGGGTCTCGCCGTGAGCCAGCACTCGCGGCGTCGGAATGTCCAGACGGCGCAGCGCGGCCAGTATGCCAGCCTCGCGCTCCGACAGTGAGCGCCAACCGTGCCCGTTGTACCAGGACGCCAGCCGATCGCGCCACCGGACCCGATGCTCTCGCTTCAAGTAGGCGACGAGCCGTTTTCGCCCCCGACCCAGCGCGACGCGGACGACGTGGCGATCGGCATGACCGCCGACCACGACGCCAGGCAGATCGGCGACGTCACCCGCGGTGCAGAGCCCGAGACGCGCGAACCTCGGTGCGAGCCATCCCGCGACGGCCAGCCGCTCGTTGTGCACCGCGGATTTCAGAACCCGGCCACCAGAGAAGACCCGATCACGAAACCACGAAACGATGAATGGACGAAACGATCGGGTTTCGCGTTCTCGGCGTTTCGCGTTTTCGCGATCCCGCGTTTCGGATTTCGAGTTTGTTTCGGATTTCGGATTTCGGGATTCGGATTTCTCGTCATCCGGCATGGCGCACCTCCCGCGGCCGACCGTATCGATGAAGCAGCGATTCCGCGGCCGCGAACACTTCCTCCGGAGTGATTCCCGTCATGCACCGATGATCGAGGGGGCACGTGCGCAGTTGGCACGGGCCGCAGGGCACTGACTTCTGAATGTGCTGCGCCTTGGCGTGGTAAGTTTCCGTCCAGGCGATGTGCGTCGGGCCAAACAACGTGACCACCGGCTTATCGAAAGCGGCCGCAAAATGGCGCGGTCCGCTGTCGGTCGTGACGAGCAGATCCGAGCGGCGAACACAGGCTTTTGTCAGACCGAGCGAGAGGGGGCCATCGGCCAGCGACCGCACGCGGGGATCTCCGGCCTGCATGGCGATCTGCCGGGCCATGGTCCGCTCGGCAGGGCCGCACAGGACGAGCACGCGCCGATCCGCCGAGGCGAAGCGCCACGCCAGGTTCGCAAACGACTCGACCGACCAGTACTTCGCCGATCCGAACGCCGCGCCGGGATTCAGGCACACGACGGCGTCGCCGCTGTCCCAACCTGCGGAACGCCAGACGCGCTCGGCGGCGGCTTCATCGTGCTCCGTCGTGAACAGCCGCAGACGCCGATCCGGCGCCGCACCGGCCAGTTCGGCAAGCCGATTGTAGACGTCGATGATCGGGGCTGGAATCCGTCGCCCGCGTGAATCCGCTAGCGGCGGGACTCGATCCGTCAGCAGCCGTCCCCGGCCATAGCGCACTACGCCAATGCGCCGCCGGCAACGGCCGAGCCACGCGGCCAGCCCCGATCGAAACGTGTTGGTGAATAGGATCGCCGTCTCGACGCGTTCTCGCCGCAACCGTGAAGCCACGGACCACAGCGACCCCAGGGATTTGTCGAACGGAATCTCGGCGTCGAACCACGGGGCGCCAGCGAGCACGTCACGGACGTAGGGCCGGACGATCGCCGCGATCCAGGCCTTCGGCCAACGCTGTCGCAGCGCATGGATGGCCGGCGTGGCCATCACCACGTCGCCGACCCAGTTCGGCAGAAAAACCGCGATGCGCATCCGTGCGCTCCCGCCGCTCAGGCCGCCCTGAGCTTGTTCAACGCATTCGTGGTCGAGTATCCGTCGCGCAGAGCCGCCAGGTGTACTCGGCCGCCGTAGGATTCGACGAAGTCGGCGCCGACCACGTCCGATTTCCGGTAATCGGCGCCCTTGACGAGCACGTCCGGTCGGATGGCCCGAATCAGTTCCATCGGCGTCGCATCAGCGAACGCGACGACGAAATCGACCGCCTCCAGCCCGCACAAGACCAGCGCCCGGGCCTCGAGAGGATGGATCGGCCGATCCGGACCCTTGAGGCCGCGGACGCTCGCATCGTCATTCAGTCCCACGATCAGCAGGTCGGCCTGGCGGCGCGCCTCGGCGAGGTACTGCACGTGCCCGGCGTGAATCACGTCGAAACAGCCATTGGTGAAGGCCACGCGAAAACCGGATCGGCGCCGCCGCTCGAGTTCGTCCAGCAGATTTGGCAGCGCGAGGAGTTTTCCGGCCGCCCGCGCGCCGCCCGAACGCAGATCGGCGACGATTTCTTCCCGAGTCACCGCGGCGACACCGAGTTTCTCGACTTCCAGTCCACCGGCCACATTGGCCAGCCGCACCGCCGTCGAATAATCGGCCCCGGCGGCGATCGCCATGCCCAGAACGCTCAAGACCATGTCGCCGGCTCCGGTGATGTCGTAGACTTGCCGCGCTCGCGTGGGGAAGTGTTCGCGGCAACCATGGGCCGACGCCGCCATCCCGTCCTTGTCCAGAGTGACGATCGCCGCATCGAGCTCGAGTTCCTCGCGGAGGCGATCGGCGGCAGCCAATGCGTCCTCGGCATTTCGGATGGCGGATTGCGGATTGCGGATTGCATCGCCAGCGGAGAGATCGCGCACCGCCAGGGCCGCCTCCAGACGGTTCGGCGTGATCGCGGAGCAGCCCCGATAGCGGCGGTAATCGACGCCGCGAGCCGGATCGGCGAGCACGCGCTTCCCCGCCGCGCGAGCCGCGGCGACGACGCGCTCTATCAGCCGCGGCGAGCACACGCCCTTGTCGTAATCGCTGATGAGCACGACGGAGCAAGCGGCGATTTCCGGACCCAGGCGATGGAGCAGTTCCAGTTCCGCCGCGGCGGGAAGCGGCTCACGGCATTCGTAATCCACGCGGAGAATCTGCTGCGGGTGCTTCTGTTGCGCTCGGCCGATGTAGCGTTCCTTGACAGTCGTCGGCCGATCGGGAACTGCGATGACGGCGCGGTCGTCGATTCCCATGTCACGAAGGAGGGCTCGGACGCGGCCGCCGTCGGCGTCATCGCCGGCGATCCCCGCCAGCGCCACGTCGGCATCCAGCGCCCGCAGCATCATCGCCACGCTGCCCGCGCCGCCGAGCCGCTCGTCGCGGCGGTCGGCCTGCAGGAGCAACACCGGCGCTTCCTGCGAAATCCGGGCCGCGTCGCCCCAGACGTAGCGATCGAGCATGACGTCGCCGATGACCAGCACGCGCGGTCGGCCCCAACTTTCGATGCTCGCAATCAATTCCGGGATCATGGTGCGCGATGTCCGAGGTTCGTGGTCAGTTGGCGCAAAGCGCGGTGCAGCCGATCCGCCTCAGAGCCGGGGAGAATCTCGAGGGCGATGCGCAGGGCGAACAGGTCGCGTCCGCCGAGCACGGCGGTGCGCAGCTTGACGAGATCTTTTTGCGTCGTGACGATCGCGGCGTCGCTCGGCTGGCGCTCCGCCCAGCGCGACAGGTCCGCCACGTCGGCGCGCGAATATGCGTGGTGATCGGGAAAGGTGCGAAAGTCGGCGACACGGCAGCCGATGCCATCCAGCGTCGCCCGGAAAGCCGCCGGGTTTCCGAGTCCGCAGAACGCGCTCACGGTGCGACCGGCCAGATCGGCAATTGGCGAGTCCGGCTGGCCATGCCGCCGCCAGGCCGCAGGCTGATGCACCGCCCGCGCGATCGGCGCCGCGGGGTTGTGTCGGCGAATTCGTTCCACCACTCGCTCGACCTCCATGTCGGGCGCCTGGTTGCTCCGGGTGATCACGGCGCCATGAGCGCGTCGCAGCGCATCGATCGGCTCCCGCAACAGGCCGCGGGGCAACAGCCAGCCATAGCCCCACGGATTCGTCGCATCGACGAGCACCAGGTCGAAGTCGCGCGCCAACCGGCGATGCTGAAAGCCGTCGTCCAGGATCAGCAGTTCCGACTCGAGTTCCTCGACCGCGGTCCGCGCCAGCGCCGACCGATCCTGTCCCTGCAGGTGCGGCACATCGGGCAGATTCTCTTCGAGCACCAGCGCTTCATCATTCGGTCCGGATTCGGTTCCGTAACCTCGGCTCAAAATCGCGACTCGCATTTCGCAGTCGCGGAAGAACCGGGCGAGGTACTCGACGCACGGCGTCTTGCCGGTGCCCCCGGCGGTCAGGTTGCCGACGCTGACGACGGGCACGGCCGCGCGCTCGATCGCGCGCCATCCGGCGTCGTAAGTCCAATTGCGCAGGCGGACCGCGGCACGATAGCCCACGCTGGCCGCCGCCAAGGCTCCGCGCGCCGCCGTCGCACCAAGTCCGCGAGCCCGCCCGCTCATCACGTCTCGAATTCGTGCGGACCACGCATTCACGACGACGGCGATCTTGCTCCTCCGGGCGGCCCCTGTTTTAGCCCATCTTCTCCAATTCGGTCAATATGGAACATCGAAAGTTCATCTCGAAAACACGGCTGAGCGATCACACGAACGGCCCGGAATCCACTGTGCTTTCCCTGTGTTGAGTTGTCGCGACCGTCATCGCGCGGGCGGTTCTCGAAGCGCTCGCGTCGCCGGTGGGTTTGCTCTGGCGGTCCGAGGCGCTTCGTGTATCAATGGGGTCCATGAATCGCTTGGATGACCAAGGCAGTGAGCGGCGGATCGTGGGCGGCAACCAGCGAAATACGGTCCTTATTAGCGCCGGCGGCTCGCGGCCCGCTGCTTTGAGTCTCCGTCCGTCGGTGATGTATTTCGTCTTGGCAGCCTGGGTGCAACTCGGGCTCGCTCCGCCAGACATTTGGGCGGGTGACGGTATCTGGCGGCCGATCTTCCTGCACCGCGATGCCGGGTCGACTGAGACCGGATTCGTGGACCGGCTGCTGGCGGCGTATCCTCGACTGATTCCTCCTGGCTCGACGACACCCGCCGAAGTTCTGGCGGGCCGCGATGGCGATAACAATGATGCCGACTGGGTGCCGTACGAGGCTTGGCTCGTCGCCTTGTTCAAGCGCGAAGGCCGGCAACGCTCGACCTCGACGAGTATTTCCACCGACTGGGCCGCCGTTTCCACCAGCGTTGCCTGGCACGACGACGATCCGCTCGACCCGACGCCGCGCACCCCGTGGCAGGCGAACGAATCGCTGCGGCTACCGGTCGCGGGGCCGCTGTTTCTTTTCGGACAGTTTGGCGCCACGGCGTCGCTCGTCGAGCAGCCGCTGCCGCGCTGGGAAAGTAAGTACGGCGTCGGTCTGAAGCTGAAACCCGGAATTGTGGACGAAGTTCAGATGCGCGGCGGACCACTGGTGCGATCGGACGAGACCGGCCGGCCAATGCGCAACGCCAACGGAGCCGAACACACGGAACTGTTCCTGGAAGCCGTGACAAAGCTCGGATTGCCCGTGGTGGGCCCGCTGAACGTCGAATACACGAGCACGGCCGTGCCCGCGGCGACGCCGGGCGACCGCGGGCAACTGAATCAGGATTTCCGGCTAGCGCGGCCGTTGCCCGGCGGAGGGCAAGTCCACCTCGGCGCTCGCTATCGCATGGACGATCCGGCGGCGGCAGCCCCGTGGGTCGAGCGGACTCAGCTATATCTCGGCCTACAACTCAAGCGCTGATCCGGCACGGCGCGCCGAATGCACTCCCGGCAAGCGCGGCGACAACGGCGCCATCATTCCGATTGACAACGACGCTCAGCGCCGTTTCGCTCGTGTTGACGGCTAGAACGTTGACGCCGCGCTCGGCCAAGGAACCGAAGAACCCGCCGACCGCCCCGGCTTGCGACCGCACGCCGACGCCGCGAACCACGAGCACGGCGGTATCGCCGTCGGCCTGGACCGCGACGCCCGGATGGCGCGATCGACCCAGATTCTGCGACAATCGAGCCGCGCGCTCCAGATCGACCAAGGGCACGGAAAACGCAAGGTCGCCGGCGCCGTCAGATCGCCGATTGAACACGATTTGGCCGAGCACCACGCCGTCACAGGCCAGGGCCTCGAAGAGAGCCGGGGCGGCGTCGATCGCGGGCGGCAGCCCGGCCACCGCGATGCGACCTTGTCGATTCGTGATCTCCATGTCCTCGACGGTGACGTCTTCCATGCCGGCGAGGCGTTGGATTCGGGCGGTGAGTTCCGCCGCATGCGCGTCATCCGCCGCCGGCCCGGGCCAGCCGCGCGGATGGACCGGACCCGGCGCCGGCATTCCGGCTCCCAGCCGCGGCTCAGCGAGCCGAAAGGCCTCGTGGATCGCCCGCAACGCCCGGAGTCCGTCGTCGTGGTGCACGAGGACCGAGATCTTGATTTCGCTGGTCGTAATCATGGCGACGGGGATGCTCGCATCGGCCAGCGCCCGGAGCACGCGCGCGGCGACTCCTGGCCGCGATCGCATGCCCGCGCCGACGACCGATACCTTGCTCACGGCGTCGTCGTGATCGATGGCGACGCCGAGATCGCCCGCTAGCTTTTGCGCCGTTTCGATGGTCGCCGGCAGGTCGGATCGCGGGACGGACAAGCCGATGGTGGCGCGGCCGTCGGCCGCGATGGTCTGCGCCACCATGTCCACGACGATATGGCGCTCGGCGAGCGCCGCGAAAATCTGTTGAGCGGCTCCGGGCCGGTGCGGCACGCCGGTCAGCGACACGCGCCCTTCGTCGCGGACGATCGCCACGCCGCAAACGTCGTGCGACCGCATCCAGTCTGTCTCGGGCACGATCCATGTCCCGTCGACGTCGCTGAACGCCGAGCGCAGCATGACCGGCACGTCGAATTTCTTGGCGAACTCGACGGAGCGCGAGTGCAGGACATTGGCGCCGGCGCTGGCGAGTTCCAGCATCTCGTCGTAGCCGATCACGTCGAGCTTGCGGGCTTCGGGAAGCAGGCGCGGGTCGGTCGTGTAGACGCCGTCCACGTCGGTGAAGATTTCGCAGCCGACCGGGAAGCTGATCGGCGGCGTGCCGGCGCGGTCGTGCATGAGCACGGCGGCCAGCGCGACCGCCGTGGTATCCGAGCCGCCGCGGCCCAAAGTCGTGATGTTCCAATCGTCGTCGATGCCCTGGAACCCGGCGACGACGACGATGGAACCATCGGCCAAGGCGGCGCGGATGCGCGCGGTGGAGATGTTGCGGATGCGCGCTTTGCCGTGCGTCGAATCGGTGACGATGCCGACTTGCGCGCCGGTCAGCGACAGCGCTGGAGCGCCCAGGTCGGAGATCGCCATGGCCATCAGCGCGATCGAGACCTGCTCGCCGGTGGAGAGAAGCATGTCGAGTTCGCGGGGGCCCGGACGTTCGCTGACTTCCCGGGCCAGGACGAGAAGCTCGTCCGTCGTGTCGCCACGCGCACTGACGACGACCACGACCTGATTACCCGCTTGCCGCGCCCGAACGGCTCGCCGCGCCGCCGCGCGAATCCGCTCCGCCGTGGCCACGCTCGTGCCGCCGAATTTCTGGACTACCAGTGCCATGGACGCCTTTCATCAATCCGACTTCCTGACCGATACCTCGATTTCATACCATGGAGACTGAGACTCGTCCGAAGGTTCCGTCGACAATTCTCTGACGTCGAGGTGACCCGATGTGCGAACGCATGCTGTTGCTGGCTGTGGCCGCCGCCGGCCTGGCGGCCGTTCTCGGATCGGCGCCCCTCGGCGCGGACGATCGGCCGGCCCAATCCGTCACCAAACGGCTCTACGGCACGACGCGGGACGGAACCGCCGTCGAAGAATTCACGCTTTCCAACGGGTCTTACCTGGTCAAGCTCATCACCTATGGCGCGGCCATCAGCGAGTGGATCGTGCCGGATCGGAACGGCCGGCCAACCGACGTCATCCTCGGGTTCGACGACATGGACGGCTGGCAATCGAAGGGCAATCCGTATTTCGGCTGCATCGTCGGCCGGGTCGCCAATCGCATCGGCCAAGGCCGGTTTACACTCGACGGCAAAGAGTACAAGCTGGCGACCAATAACGGGCCCAATCACCTGCACGGCGGGCTGCGCGGATTTGACAAGGTCGTATGGAAAGCCGAAGTTCAGGCCGGGCAGCGACTGCCGACCGTGCGATTTTCACATCTCAGCCCCGACGGCGACGAGGGATATCCCGGGAACCTCTCATGTCAGGTGACATACGCTCTCTCGATCAACGGGACCTTGAGCATCGACTACCACGCCACGACTGACGCCGCGACGCCAGTCAACCTCACAAATCACGCATACTTCAACCTCAACGGCGCGAACAGCGGCTCGACCGTTCTCAACCACGAATTGATGATTGCGGCCCAACGATACACGCCGACCAACGACGACCTTCTTCCGACCGGCGTGATCGCCGACGTCGCCGGCACGCCGCTGGACTTCACGAAGCCGCGGAAGATCGGCGATCGGATCCGGCAGATCACGGCGAATCCGGTCGGGTACGACCACAACTACGTTCTCAACCCGGAGAACCGCATACTCGCCGCCCGCGCGACGGTGCCGACGACCGGCCTCATCCTCGAAATGGTGACAACGGAGCCGGGATTGCAACTGTACACCGGCAACTTTCTCGACGGCCAGGTGAAGGGCAAAGGCGGCGTGGCGTACCCGCAGTATGGCGGCTTCTGCCTCGAGGCTCAGCATTTCCCCGACAGTGTCAACCGGCCCGAGTTTCCGCCGATCATTCTGCGCCCCGGGAAGGCGTATCGGCAGGCAACGACCTATCGGATTTCTCAGCGCTGAGCCGACGCCGTGCCCGAGCTACCGGAAGTGGAGACGGTGGTGCGCGACCTGCGGCCGGTATTAGTCGGCCGAAGGATCGTGCGCGCCTGGACAAGTCCGCGGCGGCTCCGGAGCGGGTTGACGCCGCGGGGATCACTGGTCGGTCGCGGGATTACCGGAATCGGCCGGCGCGGTAAGTGGATCATCATCGATCTCGATCGCGGCTGCGCACTGGTACACCTCGGCATGACTGGCCAGTTGACCGTGGGCCGTGCCAACCAACCTCGCGACGCGCACGTCCACCTGACCGCCGACCTCGACGATGGCCGACAACTGCGCTTCCGCGACATCCGCCGATTCGGCAGCGTGCGCTGGTTTGCGGACCGCGAACGGCTCGAGCGGTTCCTGGCGTCGCGGCTCGGCCCGGAACCCTGGGCCGCCGACCGAACGGCGTTCCGAACGAGCCTGGCCCGCACACGGCGGGCGCTCAAGGCCGTGCTGCTCGATCAGCGCGTGCTCGCCGGCGTCGGCAACATCTATGCGGACGAAGCGCTCTTTCTCGCGCGGCTCGCCCCGACCCGCCGCGGCTGCGATCTCGCGCCGGTGGAAGCCGATCGCCTGCTCCAAACCGTAGGCAGAGTTCTGCGCTTCGCCATCGATCGACGAGGGTCCAGCATTCGCAATTACGTTGGCGGCTCGGGACTGAAAGGCTCCTATCAGCGCGAGTTTCGGGTTTACAGTCGCGCCGGGCAGCCGTGCATTCGCTGCCGTTCGCCAATTGCCGCGATCCGCCTCTGCGGTCGGACGACGCACTTCTGCCCGAAATGTCAGCAAAGTACGATCGACCACGGTGCATAACCCGAAGCGTCAGCGAGGCACAATCGGCCCGCGGCGACCAAGCCGAAGCGTCAGCGAGGTCCATCCAGCCAGTCGTGAATTCCGCGGAAAACGCCAGGCTCCTGTAAGATAATGGGCAGACCGTGGAGCGTCTTCCCGATCCCCGACCCCTGACTCGTCTGCATGTCGTATCGTGCGTTCAAACGGCTGCTGGGTGAAACGAGCCTCGAGCGCAAGTGCCGCTTTCTGCTCGGCACCGGCACGCTGATTCTGATCACGGCGAGCTTCTGGTTCTACGCGCGGCAGACGGAAGACATCGCGTTCAAGACCACGAAATCGAGCGGCCGGCTGCTGATCGGGCCGGTGCTGTTCGACGTGCACGAAGAGAACTTTGCCAGCCGCGACGCCTTGCATCAGTTCAAAACGATGCTGGAAAAGCGCTGGGAAAAGTCGCTCGGCGCCACCTACGCCTATCGGATCATTAAGCCGAACGCGCGGAAGCCGGCCAATCAACCCGATCCGGAAGAAGCGGCCGTCATTGAACGATTCATTCAAGACCCGTCGCACGAAGAGGAGACGCGGCACCCGCCCAAGGACGAGAGCATCTTTTATTACGCCGCCATCCGGGCGATACCTCAGTGCCTGCAATGCCACCCGACGTCCAAGGAGGAGCGCGAGGAGCTCGGCGATCTCAAGGAAGGCGATCTGATGGGCGTCGTCCGCATCAAACTGTCCAGCCAGGCGATCGAATCCGACGTCCACCTGAACCGGGCGCTGATGATCACCATCGCGCTCGTCACGTCCGTGTTGATCATGACGGGAACCTATCTCATCGTGCGCTACGTCATCGTCAAACCCGTGAAGCACCTCAAGCAGGTTGCCGACGCGATCGCCGCGGGTGAGACGAACGTCCGCAGCGAGATCCAGACCGGCGACGAGTTCGAAGACCTGAGCTATGCGTTCAACCGGATGCTTCGAAATCTCATGGCGAAAGAGAGCCAACTCAAGGAAGTCAACTCCGACCTCGACCGGAAACTGGATGAACTCGCCCGGGCCAACATGGCGCTGTACGAATCGAACCGGCTGAAGAGCGATTTCCTGGCGACCATGAGCCACGAACTGCGTACGCCGCTCAATAGCATCCTCGGATTCAGCGACCTGATGCTCGCCAATGCGCAGACGCCCGACAAGCAGCGCCGATGGGCGGGAAACATTCAGACCAGCGGCCGGCAACTTCTGGCGCTCATCAACGACTTGCTCGATCTCGCCAAGATTGAAGCGGGCAAGATGGAAGTCCGGCCGGAAACGATCGACGTCGCCGAAATCTGCGAGAACCTGCTGGCGATGTTCCGCCCGCTGGCCGAGAAAAAGAATATCGATCTGCGATCCTCCATGGCCGTGGACCTGCCCCCCGCGACGCAGGATGCCGGAAAACTCCGGCAGATTCTCTCGAATCTGCTTTCCAATGCGATCAAGTTCACACCGGAGGGGGGGCGGGTGTCTCTGAGTGCCGAAGCCTCCGGCCAGAATTTGCTGCTCACGGTCAGCGACACCGGCGTCGGCATCGCTGAGGAGGATCAGGAGGCGGTGTTCGACAAGTTTCGGCAGGCGGCCAATCCTCTGACGCGCGAACACGCGGGCACCGGACTTGGGCTTTCGATCGTGCGCGAACTGTCGAAGCTTCTGGGCGGCGAGGTGACGCTGAAAAGCGAATTGGGTCGCGGCAGCACCTTCACCGTCCGGCTGCCGCTCGAACTCCGGCAGTCGGCGCGATATGTGTATCAGCCGCCCGCCGGCGTCCTCGCGGATGGACCGGACGCGGTGGCGGGTATGGACCGAGCAAATGCGCGATAAGCGTCCGCCATCCCGGAATTGGCGCCGCTTCCTGGGCCGCCGACCCATAACGTGCTCGACTACTATCCCCTGAAAGCGCATCTCCCATGAGCGAGTCTCAGGTCGGCGAGCGGTCGGCCGGCCGCATCGATGCCATCGATTGGCTCCGCGGGGCGGTCATGGTCCTGATGGCTCTCGACCACGTGCGGGAGTTTTTCTGGTTCGGCCTGGTGAATCCGCAAAACCCGGCCACGGCTTCGCCAGCACTGTTTTTCACGCGCTGGATTACGCACTTCTGCGCGCCGACGTTCGTGCTGCTTGCCGGCGCGGGGGCCTATCTCTACGGCGCTCGCGGACGAGCGCGATCCGCCCTGGCCTGGTTTCTACTGAGCCGCGGCGTCTGGCTCGTGCTCCTCGAATTCACCATCGTGCGTTGGAGTTCATTGTTCAACTTCGACTACCGTTTCACGTTCGGGCAAGTCATCTGGGCGATTGGTGGATCGATGGTCCTCCTGAGCGGGCTGGTTTGGCTGCCCACCGGCGTCATCGGCGTCATAGGGGCGGCCATCATCGCGACCCACAACCTGCTCGACGGCGTCTCGGCTGAACAAGTCGGCGCGCCGGAGTGGCTCTGGACGCTGCTATTCCGTCAGAAGTCGATCGTCATCGCGCCAGGGTATGTCTACTTCAACGTTTATCCGCTGTGGGCTTGGTTCGGAGTCCTTTGCGCCGGCTACGGCCTGGGGCCGATTCTCCAACTCGATCGCGGCCGGCGGCGACTCATTCTCTTGGGCCTGGGCGTGGCGTTGACCGCCGCATTCGTTGCGCTGCGCGCCCTGCACTTGTACGGGGATCCGCGGCCGTGGACCGTGCAGAAGGATTCCCTGCGGACGGTGATGGCGTTTCTGGCGTGCACGAAATACCCGCCCTCGCTGCAATTCCTGTTGATGACGCTAGGACCAGCATTGATCGTGCTGGCCGCGGTCGATCGGCGCTCTGGCCCGCCGTTCAAGCCGCTGATCACTTATGGCCGCGTGCCGCTGTTTTACTACCTGCTGCACTTCCCATTGATCCACGGACTGGCGGTGGCGTGGGCCTGGCAGCGCTATGGCCGGACTGACTGGCTGTTTGCGAATCCCGGCTTGTTTTCGCCGCGACCGCCGTTCGACGGCGGGATGTCGCTGCCCGGCGTGTACCTGGTTTGGATCCTCGTCGTCGTCGCGCTGTACTGGCCGTGCAAATGGTTTGCCGGAGTCAAACGGCGACATCCGGGCGGTTGGCTGAGTTACTTGTAAAGAGAGAAAACGAACGTCCTGCCGGAATTGCTGAACAGGTCCTGTTATCCAAGGCCGAATCGACGCTGATCGTCGGAGTTACTCGTCTCCGTCGTGCAGCGGCAGTTTGACGGTGAAGGTCGAGCCTTTGCCGACAACGCTTTCGACCCGGATGCGGCCGTGGTGCTGCTCGATGATCTGTCGGCAGACGCTGAGTCCCAGACCGGTGCCGCCGTGGCCGTTTTCGTCTGGCTCTTTGGTCGTGTAGAACGGCTCGAATATCAACCGGAGACGATCGGGTGGGATGCCGACGCCGGAATCGGCAATGCGGATTTCGGCCATGCCGGTGGCGGCATTCTCGCGCACTTCGATGACGAGTCGCCCGCCCCGCGGCATCGCCTGCCGTGCGTTGATGAACAAGTTGATCAGAATCTGCTCGATCTGACCGGGAACGACGGGAGCGATCGGCCGAGAGTGAAACCGCCGTTCGACCGATACGCGGTGCTTCGTCAGGTCCTTTTCGGTGAGGACGAGCGCTTCTTCCACCAGTCGGACGACGTCGGTCGGCACGCGATGGTTGCTATTGCCGCGCGCATAGCCGAGCATGCTGCTGACGATCACCGCGGCTCGCTGTCCGCCCTTCAGAATTCGTTCGAGCGACTGGATGCGGGCGGCGTCGTTGGCCGTCGGCTTCAAACCAAGCTTGGCATAATTGATGATCGTGGTCAGGATGTTGTTGAATTCGTGAGCAACGCTGGAGGCAATCGCGCCGACGCTGCTGAGACGCTGAGCCTGGAGAAGCTGCTGCCGGAGCAGCTCCGCTTCGTCGTTCACGGCCAACACGCCGTCTGAGGGCATTCGGTCGCCTCCGCGACGCGGTTCGGCCGGTCATGGCCGTCCGCTGGCAATTGGTATCGGTTATGCCGCCGAAGCGTCTTCATTGAAACGGCTCGGAGGCGGAATGACGCAAGTCTCCCGGGGAATCTGCGGAGGTCGGGCAGCGGCTGAGTCCGCAGTTTGCGCAGATTTCCGCCGCGGCAAACTTGCCCCTCGGGCTGATTCCTCTTCAACCGAGTTGCGGTGCCGACTACGATGAAGGAGGCTGCCGATCCTGCCGCGTGACGGAACCGCCGATGAGTACGGATTCCCCCAGTCGTCGCTGCATCCGTGAATGCCGAATTGCGTTAGTCGGCGCCCTGCTGGCGATGGGGCTTGCGTCGATCGCCCGGGCCGCGCCGCCGCCGGATTCCGGCGGGTCGCCACGTCCGCCCGATCCCGCCATTCAGGAAACCGCGCGGGAGTATGCCTTTTCGCTGTTCCAGGTCGTCGCCCAGGTCGAGCAGCATTACGTCCGGCCGGTCTCTCGGACGGAGTTGGTGGAGGCAGCGCTCACCGGGCTGTACGAGGCCGCGCGCCAGCCGATTCCGATCATGCTGCGGCAGGATTTGCGTTCAGCCACGGGCGATCTCGACTTGCAAGCCGTGATCCTGCGGGCCCGCGAGGAACTCGGCGACCACGAGGCGTTGCGCGGACCCAAGGCGCTGTTGGCCAGCATCGCGGCCTTGCCGCGCGCCCTCGATCCGTTTTGCAGCATCACCGGCCCCAAGGAGTTTCAAGCGCTCGACAACGACGGCGGCACACCGAGCATCGGCCTCGATTTTCCCCTGGCATCCGGGACGCCCTCGCTGGTCGGACTGGCGCCGGAGGATCCAAGGTTGCGCGGCGACGGGCTTCGAGCGCTGCGGAACAGCCTGCCGGCCGGACCGGTGCGGATCACCGGGGTTCAGCCGGGCAGCCCGGCTCAAAAGTCCGGCGTTCGTCCCGGCGACCTGATCGTTTCCGTGAATGGGCGGACGCCGGAGAGCGCCGGATTCGCGACAACGTTTCAGCGGTTGCTGCCGCCGCGGGCCGGCGTGCCGGTCGACTTCGCCACATTGACGACGCCGGTGCAGCTAAGACTGCTGCGGCCGGGGCGGCCCGAGCCGTTCGAGGTCACGATCACCCCGGCCGCGTATCGGCCCGAATCGGTCTTTGGCGCGCGCCGGAAGCCGGATGGACGTTGGGACTTTCTGATCGACCCGGAGGCGGGACTCGGTTATGTGCGAATCGGGCTGATCCAGCGGCACACGCCGCAGGAGTTGGCCGACGCGCTGAGGTCGCTCCGGGCGTCGGGCCTCCGCGGACTTGTGCTCGATCTGCGCTGGTGCCCCGGAGGATTGCTGCGGCAGGCGGCCACGATCGCCCGGCAACTGCTGGCGCCCGATCAGATTCCGATCGCCACGCAGCGGGATCGAAATGGCCGCGTGTCGCCGGTTGAGTTCAGCCCCGTCGAAACCGACGCGACGGATTTTCCCATCCTCGTGCTGGTCAACGGCGAGACATCCGGCGGCGGCGAGTTGATCGCCGCGGCGCTCCAGGATCATGGCCGCGCGGTGATCGCCGGGCAGCGCACCGTCGGCAAGTCGAGCGTCCAGGAGCCGATGCTCGAAAACTACGGCATTCCATTGAAGATCACGACGAGCACGCTGCTCCGGCCGGGCCAGCGTGGAGTAACGCGATCCGAAGCGGCCGCGGACTCATGGATCGTCCGGCCCGACCCGGGGCGAGAGATTCCGGGATCGGCCGAACTCAGCCGGCAACTCAAGGAATGGTGGACCGATTACATCCTGCGGCCGGCGGGCAACCAGGATGCGTTGCCGCTGGACGATCCGGAAAACGATCCGCAACGCCAGGCCGCGCTGCAAATGCTTCGCGGGCTGGTGGCGAAATAACGCGGGCCTTCCGCCGAGCAGGCGCAACTGGCTGTCGGATTGCGGACTCACACAGGCCGTGACGCGGCTCCGCGGCTCGAGTATAATTCCGTATCACCCGATTTCACAGGCCCGAGTTCCACTGATGCCGCGTCGCGCACCGAAATCGCAAATCGTCGCCTTCAAGGCGGAACAGGAACTCGCCGAGTTTCTGAACAAGCTGCCCAACAAAAGCGCGTTTATTCGCAAGGCAATCGTGGCGCAACTGGGAATGACGTGTCCGCTATGCACGGGCTCGGGCGTCGTGCCCAAGGGCATTCACGATCACTACGCGCCGATCCTCAACAAGTTCAACAAGCGCAAGTGCGACGTCTGCGGCGAGCAGCAGTCGCTGCCGCGCGATCTCATCCACCTCAATGAACGAGAGCGCATGCGGCTCGAGCAGTTCTTCCATGGCGGGCCGCTGTACTGTGAAGCGTGTTACGCCAAGCAACCGGCGTGCGATGACTGCGGCATGCACGTCGAGCCGTCCCGATTCGCGGAGCATTACCGCCGCGTGCATCCGCTCTGAGCCGAGAAACGAGACAGCCCGCGGTGAGAGCCGCGGGCTGCCGGGATGTGCGCGATCGGCTTGCCGCTACTTCTTCTTGTCGAGCTTCGACGGCTTTTCGCCGCGATCGATCTGAATCTCGACGATGGATTCCTTCGCCGTTTCCGGTTTCGCCGCCACCTGCACGATGACCGGCAAACCCTTCTCCTGCGTGAACTCGACGCGCTGAGCCAGTTCCTTGAGCGTCATGGCCTTGCCCGTGCCGTTGCCGTTCTTGCCGTTCGGCTTTTTGCCCACGGCGCCGGCGCTGACGTGTGGCAGCTTGCAGCCGTCGTCGATGACGTATTCCATAGCCTTGTCGCCAACCTTGAGCATGACCACTTTCTTGTCGGGATCGACCTTGACAATTTTGCCTCGGACTTCGTCGGCTTGCGCCGCGCCGGAAATGAGGAGGACCGACGCCAATGCGCCGCAGAACCATCGCGCCATCAGAGATGCTCCCAGTGCCTAAATGACGGGAATGCCGCGCCCGGCCGGCCCCATGCCGGACGGGTGTGCGTCCCATGCACCGCCAAAGCTCCGTGAATCGCCTCGGGGCGGATGTGTGGACGGAGGCGCCGGGCAGGCAGGTTTCCTACAGTAAACGGACGGCGCGCCGGGTGGTCAAGGACCGGAACGCAGATTGTTGCGATTTGTCAGGGTTTTTCCGCCGACGGAACGATGAATCGCGCGTCGCCGAGATTCACATGGTCTTGCACGTCGCCTCCGGAACCCAATTCCACTTCGATGGTCAGCTCGCGGGCTCCAGGCGGTAAGTCCAATCGAAGTTCCTTCGGCGGCTGTCCGCCAGCGAGTTCCACAGAACCATGGGGCAGCGGGACGTCGGCGGCGGTGATGCGAATCGTGGCCGATCCGAGGCGGCCGGTCGCCTCGTCCAGTCCGGCCAGGGTCTCAAACCGAATCGCGCCGGGCGGGACAGCCCAGCTCACTCGCGCGGCGCTGTGCAGGCCCAGGCCCTTGTCGATCACTCCGCCGCCGAGCCGGAGATCGCGCCCCGTGACTGATCGATCGCGCATCATCGGCCAGCTGACACCGAAAAACGGCCGCGATTCCTCACGCAGAGCCGGCAGGTCCGACAAATAGACGGCAGCGCCTCCGAACACCTGCAACCGCGACACGTCCGCTGCGGGAAACCGAACCATCGCGCCGAAGTAGGTTTCGCCGGCCGCCCAATCGGCGTCGATCGTCAACGAATTCATCGCCAGCCGAGACCCCTGGCGCAGCGCCATGCGCCACGTCAGGCTCCTAGGTCGGAACGGTCTTGCCAGCTCATTTCCAAACACGAGCGCATCAATGCGATCGAGGGGAACCTCCGCGGCCGCTCGATTCCGCTCCAGTTTGACGGCGCCATCCGCCGCAGCCGCGACAATCGTGCCGGTTTCCGAGTCGCCGTTGGCGAGTCGCACGACATCTTGTCGTCGCCGTTGCGCCAGCCAGCGTCGCAGCTCCGGTTGCGCCGAATCTCCAGCCGATCGAGCCGTCAGCCACACCGCTGACACGTCCGTCAGTGGAATCGTCAATTCCTGCTCGGCGCCGAGGTCCGCGAGAAATCGCAGCCGTTCGCGCTCGATGGCGATGAGCCGCCCGGCTATGCGATCGCCGGAAACGAGTAGGACGTGCGGCCGATCGTCGAGGGCCGACGGCGGCGAACCAGATCGCTCGATCGCCACGACTTCCCGCAGCGGAACCCCGGTCCCGCCGCTCCATTGCACGATCCCATCCGGGCCGACGCGCAATTCCTTGCCGACCACTCGCGCGTCCCGAACCGTGTTGATGCTCCATTCATCCGGAGCGGAAATGGCATGAAGCGAGCTTCCGAGCAACGCAGCCACCGCAATGAACTTGAAACCGCCAATCACGACGGCGCGAAACGACGACAACACGAAATCCGATTGAGCCGCGGTGTCGCGCGTTCGTGTTCTCGCGATCGGTTTTTCCGTTCCTGCCGATTTGCGGATCCGCAATCCGATTTTCGAATCTCGGCGCACTGACTCCACCCCGCTACCCTATTCCCTATTCCCTACTCCCTATTCCCTTACTTTTGCATGATCGGCAGGTAGTTATTGGGAATCTGCAAGATGATGCAAGCCATGGCGGTGGCGTAGTCGCTGCCGACCATCATGTCGGTCCAGGCGCCGTCGCCTCGCAAGCGGCTGCGCGCCACCAGTTCGTCGCGAATTGCCGGGAACCACTCGCGCCAATAGCGTCCGCCGGCGGTCCACATCGCTTGCGCGGCATAGTAATGGCCGTAGTAGAAATGGACGTCTTCACGCCGGCTGAGGGCCCGGCCGGTCGGCCGATATTGCATCAAATACCGCAGTCCCCGTTCGACGACGGGGTCGTCATACAGCCCCGCGCAATAGAGTGCGGCCACGCCGGCCGCCGAGCGCGGAAACGCCGCCGGTCCCGAATTGCGAAAATAGCGAAATCCGCCGTCGGGCGTCTGGCATTCCTTCACGTACTTGATGCAGTCATCGGCCGCGCTTTTCGGCACCTCCACCCCGGCGTTGCGCGCCGACCGCAACGCCATGATCTGGCAGATCGTGACGGATACGTCGGCGTCGGCGCGGACCGGCTGGTAGCGCCAACCCCCTTCCCGATTCTGTGACGCCAGGATGACCTGCACAGCCCGGCCCAAAGTCTCGCGCACGCGCCGCTGCATCGCGCGATCGGCGATCGTGCCGTGGGCCTCGCCCAGAAACAAGGTCGCGAATCCGTGGCTGTACATCGGTCCGTGCGACGCGCCGGTCGGATTGTAAAGGAATCCGACGGGCTGCGATTGTTCGTGATCGAGCACGAATTGCAAGGCGCGGAGCACGCTGCGGCCATACGGGCCGCGACCCGGGTGATGCCCCCCGGCCAGGAACGCCATGCCGGCGAGACTGACGACGGCCAGGTTGCCCTGATATGGCGCGCGGTCGCCCCACCCGCCGTCGTTGTGCTGGCTGCGCGCCAGATACTCCAAGCCGCGATCGATGGCCCGCTGCGCCTCCGGCGTGATCATGCCTTGGGCCGGATGCGGCGGGTCGTCGGCGATGACGGGACGGCACACGGCCATCGCGGCCGCGGCCGCCAGAAACTCGCGCCGGTTCCAATCTCGAATTGTCGGTCGTTCAATCCCGGTCATAGGAATTCCGCCGCGGGCGCTGGTCTGTCTCCGCCAGCTTGCGGTAGTACTCTTGCAGCAGATCGCGATATCGAGGCATGAACTGGTCGCGGTAATACTGATCGACGTCCTGTCGGAGCGATTCCGGCAGGTGGCCCCAGATGTCTTTAACGACGTCGGCAAAGCCGGCCGGAGCGGCGCGGGTGGTCGTGCGCGAGGTCGGCATCCGCGGATCGGCGTTCGGCTGTGCGCCGGCCGGTTGCGGCTGTGTCGGCCGGGACGGCGATGGCTGCCGCGCCATCTGCTGCCGCCGCTGCGCCTCCCGCCGCTCGCGCCGCGTCATCCGGTCCGGCTCGCTCGATTGCGGTTTCGTCTGCGACTTCGATTGACCGCTCATCGGCTGCTGTTGAGACTGGGCGGCATCGTCGTCCGGCGGCGGTTCCTGGAGCCTTTTCAGAAGCTTCTCGATGTTCTCGACGATCTGCCGCTGCAACGACTGCGTGCCATCGCCGGGGTCGCGCTCGCGCAGCTTCCGCTCCACGGCTTCCATGTCGCGCGCGATCTGCTCGCGAAGCCGGGCCAGTTCATCGGGAACCCCGGCGTCCGGCGGCTTCGCCGGTACTCCGTCGCCAGGAGGGCCGGCCGAAATCGCGATCGCCAACACCATTGCGATCATCATCGCTCGCGCTCCTGCCGGGGTTCCGAAGGTGAGCTTCCAGCGGAGAGTTTCTCGAACAGCGCTGCCAGTTCCGCCTGCTCGCGCTGCAAAGCCGCAATCTCCGCTCGCTCCGCGTCGGTCCATTTCGTCGCGTCCTGATGCTGTTGGGCGAATCGGCTGGTCCGTTCGTTAAGTTCCGTCTGCATCGCGCGGAGAAGTTTCCACTGAACGGCGGTCGGCACGCCGTCGCTGTTTCCCCTGGGCCCGGCGGCGGAATCCGGCTTCGACTGTTCGGACTTCGGATTGCGGCTCTCGGATCGCGGATTCTCGGACTCGTGCATCGTCTGGAGCAGATGATCGAATCGGCGAGCCGCCTCGTCTTGCGGCCGACGAACCCGGCTGCGATCGCCGTCCCAGGATTCGAGATTCAATGGTCCCTGCCGCACGGCTTCGACTTCGGATTCGACCTGAGCCAATCGGCGGGCGGCGTCGCGCAGCCAATGGGTCACAACTGGCGCGTCAGCGAATGCGTCGCTGGTGAACCGCTCAACCTCCGCGGCCAAGTCGCGCTCCGCCACGGCGATGTCGAGGAGGCTTCTTTGCAATGAGCGGGTCCACAGCGCTTCGCGGCGCGCGGCGTCGAACACGCGCTCGGTCTCGGCGCTGTGGGCGGCGTGCCGTGTCCGAAATCCCTGCAAGCGCTCGCGAATCCGGACGCGGCGCTCCTGCTCGAGTGCGTCTTCGAGCCGGCGGCGAGCGTCGTCGATCTCCTGGGCCGCATCATCGAGCCGCTCGAGTGCGTCCTCATGGCGATCGGCGCCCGACTGACCACGCTCCATATCGCGCTGAGCGTCGCCCATCGCCTGCGCCGCCCGGCGGAGATCACGGGCCGCCCGCTCCTGTTCCATCCGCGACAGCCGTTGCGCCAGATCCTCCGCCTGCTCGCGCAACTGCGCCTGGTCCCGCGCCAGTTCCGCGCGCGCTGCGTCGTCGGCTTGCCCCTCGAGCTCTTTCGATTTCTTCTGTAGTCGTTCTTGCTGATCGGCGAGATCGTCGATCGCCTCCTCGGCGTCCCGGAGCCGCTTGGCGAGGCGGTCGGCCGAGGTCTCGGTCGAATCCGCCAGGGCCTGTTGAACCGCTCGAAGAGCCGCCGTTGCCGCTTGCTGCCGGGCCCTCGCATCGCCGTGCTGATTGGCCTGCATCGACCGCGCCGCTTCTTGCATTTCGGCCGCGACGGACGGCGGACCCTGAGCGCGATCCCGTGCGCGAGCCAGGGCATCCGCTTCGCGGTCCAGTCGCTCCGCATCGGCTCGCTGTTCTTCGGCTCGCAGCCGATCTCGGGCGGGAGCGTCGGGAGCGGCGGGCTTCATGTCGCGCGACTTCGCCTGCCGCTGCTGCGCCTTTTCGGCGGCTTGCTGTTCGAGTTTCTGCGTCATTTCGTTGGCGCGATCGGCGAGGGCCCGCTGCCGATCGGCCAGGCGCTCGAGCGCGGCCCGCTGCTCCGGAGACAGGTCGCCCGGCAGCGACCCGCGAACGCCGGGCTGGGCTTCCAACTGATCGCGTTCGGCTGCCAGCCGCTCAAGATCGCGCTCGAGCAGGCCCGCTTCAGCCTGGAGTTCACGCGCGTCCGACCAGGCGCGCATGCGCTCGGCGAGTGCAGCCAGCGTGCGCTCGGCGTCGCGCTGTCGCCGCTCCAGTTCCGAACTTCGCTTCTCGGTTTTCAGTTGTTCGTTCTGGGCTTGCGTGCTGGAGTCCGCTGGCGGATTGCGAACGGACTCCGACAAAAGCTGCTCGATCGCGGGGAGATCCTCGCGCGCTAAGCGATCGAGTTCCTCGGCGACGGCGTCGGCCCGCCGGCGCAGTCCGCTGTTACTGGATCCGGCGTCGCGCTGCAGCATGTCTCGCAGCGATTCCACCGCACCGCGGACGCCCGCGCGGTCCTGGCCAAGGCGCTGGCGCACGTCCTGCTGTTTCTGAGCCGACTGCCCGAGCCGTTCGCGATCGGCTGGACTCAACTGGTCCGACCGCCGGCGTTCTTCACCAGCCGAAGTCGCCAGTTCCCGAGCCGCCCGCTGCAGTTCCGCTAACTGTTCCAGGTCGCGCTGGATCGCCGATTGCGCCTTCTGTAGCAGCGCCGCCATTGCCGCTGGGCTGACGATGCGCAATTCGACCGCGTGGCTTCGACCTGGCGGCTTGCCCGGCGACACATCGTCGTGATCGTCGGCGGCCACCCACAGCGTGACGAGATCGCCGTCACGGAGCGGTTGGCCATCGTCCCGCCGGATCGCGCCGAGATCGAATACGGTTTCGACCGTCGCCGTGACCGACCGCTCTTCTTCACGGCCCCACCTGCGAATCGGGATTTTCGGTTTTTGGTTATCGACGCGCGAGTTCCGCGTTTCCAGGTCCCATTCCAGCCAGGCGGACCGCATCCCGAAGACTGGGTCGTCGATCCGGGCGCGAACGTTGACGCGAGCCGTCGGCAGGACGCTGAGACTCTCCGCCCCCACAGCCGGTAGCTCAAGATTGACGCTCGGCGATGGATCGGGATGCACTCGGATTTCGAGTTCGCATCGGCCAGTTAGACCGTCCGCATCGGTTAACAACAGCGCGTGCCGACCGGTCACGAGAGGAACGACGTCGAGTTCGAGGCGTTGGGCCGAGGGATCGAGCCGGGCAGGCGCCGACCCCGCCACGGCGAATGCCACGGCCGTCGATGCCGCAGTTCCGAGCGGATCCGTCAGTCCCAAATGCGCGACCGCGGCCAACCATCGAGACGCGGCGCCGTCGGACAGTTGGAGTTCCGCTTGGACGATCGGCCGATTCGTCGCCGCGCGAATGTGCGCCCGCGTCCCGAAGATGCCGTCAATCAACCCGCCGCCGTCGGGCAGATCCACGGCTGGAAGTCCGGTGTACTTCGGGAATTCGAGGTGAATCTGCGGCGACGCCCGGCCGTCGAGATCCGTGAGTTCCGGCGGGCGAAGAACGGTCACGGTTCGCCAGGGGGAGCAGGCATCGTTCGCGCGCACCTCAAATTGGAACGTGCGGGGCACGCGGTTCGGCTCGAGACGAATGCCGAACTCCCCGCCCGATTCGGTCTCGGTGACGCTCAGCGCCACGAGCGCCGGGGCATCGTCGGCGAGCGCCCAGCGGAACTCGACGCGCGGCGGGACGACGCCGTGCAGTTCGCCGCGAAGAATAAACGGATCGCCGCGGGCCAGGCGATCCGGCGCGTGGAGGGTCAACTGAGTATCAGTCGGCCAGGAATGCCCGCCAAACGGATCGACGAGCCTCAGCACGGCGAGCCGCGCCCGACCGGGATCGGCGAGAATGGCCGCCGCGACCAGCAGACCACACACTCCCGCGGCGGCGAGCCAACGACGGCCGGCCGAACCCGGAAAGACCGCATCGAAATCACAGGCCGCCGCGAGCCGCGCCGCGCGCTGCCGCGTGGCCGAGCGCAGTTCCGGCGATCCGATCGACGCCGCGTCGCTCAACTGCACGGCGCTCGCCAATGCATCGTTGAGGAATGGATTTTTCTCCTCGATTCGCAGCGCCAGCGCTAGATCGTCATCCAAGACACGCCAACGCCGCCAGCAGTGGCGGCCATACACCACAGCACCGACGATGAGGCCGACGAGCGCTGCCGCGCGAAGCACTGACGGGATGTGCAAGTAGCGGTCAATGAAGCCGATGATGACGACATAGGCCAGCGCCAGGGCTGCCGCGGTCGCTGCCGACTCGACGCACAGAAGCCGGCGCCCCCGCGTGCGCAGCCGGCCGAGCCGCTCGCCCAGCGGCACCGTCGGCGCTCGTGGCGACAACATCAACGGCACGTGGCATCCTCAAGGGCCGAACATCTTGGCCTGTGGTTCATAATAGCCGACGGCGCTTGCGCCAGAGCCACTCGAACGTCATCAACCCCACAATCCACGCCCAAAGTGCGGGATGGCTCCAGAGCTCGTAGGGGGGCCGCGGCTGATGCAGGGCGATGCGCGGGATTTCAGGAAGTTCCAGGGGCAGGCGGCCGGCCTCGGCCAGCGGAAAATAGCGTCCGCGCGACGCGTGCGCCGCGCGCTCCAGATCGCCCTGATCCAGTTGCAGCCGGTCCAATTCGCCGGGCGGCGGCAGGACGCGCGCCAACGCCGTCGGCGGCGGCCCCGCACTGGCCGGCGACTGCAACCGAAACTGATATTGGCCCGGCATCGTTCGCAAAAGCAATGCCTCAAACGTGGCCCGACTGCCTGGCACCCGATTCAGTTGCAGGACTTGGCGCTCGGTCTCACCAGTGGTTGAACGCGCGTCCACGGCGACTTGCACCGGCGCATCGGTCGGCGGAGGCGGCGCGTCGTCGGGAAACCGTGCGGTGACGCGGATCGGCTCGCCGGCTCTGTAGGGACTTTGCCGATCGACGCGCAAGTCGCAGCGGCCCAGCCGCGATCGCGACAGGAAGCGCACCGTCTGCATCCAGAATCGATTGAAAAGCCATTCGTCCTCGCGCCGGCGCCAGCGCCAGGACTCATCGAATCCGAAATAGAGCACGCGCCCGGCGCCGACGAACTGCTGAATGGCGATCGGCTCCGGCGCTCCGTCGCCGGCTGCGGGCCGCTCGGCCAGCGCTTCGGCCGCTGGCTTCAGACGGTACTCGCCGGCCGACCAATAGAGCGGCATCAGGCGTTGCCAGGTCGCGTGATTCTCTGCATCGTCCGGCGCCAATCGAAAGACAGGATGGGCCGCTCCGAGCGGCGTGAGTCGGAGTCGAAACGGTTCGGCGCCGTCGCCGCGGACGCGCCCGACCGCGAGGTCGATCGGCAGCGTCGTGGCGAGCGGCGAATCGCGATACGCCGCCGGCAGAAACTGCGGCCCGGCAATGGCCAGCAGCCCGCCGCCCTTCTCCGCCACGAACTCCGCGATCCATTGCAGGTGCTTCTCGCCCAGCTTCGGATGCCGCGGGTCCACGTCGCCGAGAATGATCAGATCGTACCGGCGGAATAGTTCATCGCGCGAGGCCGGCAACGCGTCGATCGCGCTGCGATCCTGGCGCGAGGCATCGGCGTCGGCGTCGCACAGCAACACCGAAAGTTCCACCGTCTTGTTGCCGGGCGCCGAGTCCGATTCGCGTTCCAGCAGCGTCTTCAGGAATCGATATTCGTAACGCGGATAACCCTCGATGTACAAAATGCGCGTTCGCTGCGCGTCAGTCACGAGAATCGACCGTTCGATGCGATTGTTCGATTCGTCGGATTCCTCGGGTTGCTTGGACACTTCGAGAGCGAAACGGCGTTCGCCGGGCTGCGTCGGCGTATAAGTCAGCCGCACGCGCGCCGGCTGGCCGGATGCATCCACGGCGACCGTTTCAGTCCGAAGCGGCTTCCAACTGTCTCCGAGTTTCTCGAAGAGTGTCACGGGCACGGCGGCAGCGCGGAGGTCGCCCCGCGCGGATAGCCGCGCCTCGAAGACGATGCGATCGTTCACGTGTACGACGTCGTCACACTGGAGATCGTGCAGGATGAGATCGGGCGGGTCATAAACCGCGCCGACCCCGACGGGGAAGAGCGGCACGCCGGCGCGGGCGGCCGACCGCCCCGCCGCGCCCAGATCCGGTCCATCCGTCGTCACGCCGTCGGTGAAGATCACGATGCCGCCAAGCGACGAGCCGCGGTACTCTTGCAGCACGGTTTCGACGGCATTGCCGAGACGACTTTCCGGAGCGACCGGCTTGAGGGCCGCGATGGCCGCCAAACCATCGCCCGCATCAGTGGCGCCGTCGAAATCGGCGATTCGCTCAATGCGATCGGAGGCGCGATAGACCCGGACGTGGAGTTGCCGGCTAGCAATCAGTGACTCCAGCCAGGCGGCGTTTTGCTCCGCGAGCAATCGCTGCACGCGGGCCAGACGGGACTCGGCCGGCGCCGGCAACCCGGGATCAACCGTTGCCATGCTGGCGGAATCGTCGATCACGATGGCGAAATCGGGCCGGCCCTGTCGCTCGAACAGCAGCCGGACTTGCGGGAGAAGCACGCCGATGACCACGGCCAAGGCCATCATTCGCAGGACAGCCAGGGGAGCAATCCATCGGGATCCGCTCCGCGCTTCGCGCCGATAAATCAGGATCGCCAGCGCGATCGCGGCGGCTCCGAGCCCCGCGAGCAGCCAGCGGTCGTTGATCGGATGTCCCGTGATGTTCGGAAGAAACTCGAGTCGCCAGCGCGTCCCCTCGCCGGGCGCCGCGCTCGGGACGCCGAACGCCGCCTCGACTCGGCCGCGCCACTCGTCGGGCAGGAACCCCAACAACTCCCCGGTCACAGCCGCGTGGATCGCCACGAATCCCGCCACGGCGGTCACGACGCCGACCAACAGGACGAGCAGCCACGCCAATCGGTCAACCCAGCGGCGCCGCTCGCCAGACTCCGGGCTGCGGGACTCCTGCCGCGATCGCGCCGATCCAAAACGCCAGGCCAATACACTCTCCAGCGCCAGACCGAGCAGGACCAGCCACACTAGCCCCCGCGCGACTCTCAATCCGAAATCCGAAACTGGAGACCCGTAATCAGAGTTGCGAATGGGTTCGCCTGCATCCGCCGGCGCCGCTGGTCGCGACGGCCGACGAATCTGATCGAGCGAGGTCACGACTTGGACATCGGACACGGGCGCCATGGCCCGGAGTTCGTCGGCGCCGAGTCGGCGCAGGTCGCTTTCCACGCCGGCGGCCGGGTTGACAACGAACAGGATCGCGCTCGACGGCTGCGACAAGTCCAGGCGGTACACTCCGCTGAGATCGGTCTCCGCAAACTCGAAGCGCGTCGCGTCCGGCTCTGCCGACAGAGTAACGGCTTCGCGCCGGCCGTCCGGCAATTCCAATCGCGCCGTCCCGCCCGGCACTGCCGTCGAAAGCCACTCCGCCAATGGCTCGTGGACGACGACCGTTCGGCGAATTCCGTTTCGCACGACGGTTCGCAGCAATTCCTGCACGAAGGGCGGAAAGCTCGGCGCGATCGGCCAGCTGGTCCAGTCGGTGTTCCAGGTCGTCGTGAGTACGACCACGCGGCCGCGCGGAAGATCGTTCTCAATCATCAAGGCATCGGCGAGCACGGCCCGCGCGGCGGCGTCCGGCGTTCCGGCCGGCGGAACGAGCGTCAGCCGCTTCCGAGCATTGGCGGCCAACGGCTCAATCCGGACGTATTGCCGAATGCGAGCGCCGAGGAGAGCGGCCCGATCATTGTCGGAAGCGAAGGCGGCCAACGGCGGCCGCCGCCACGATTCGGCGTCCGCCGCGAGGGTGAACCAGCGATCCTCCGGCGCCCGCACCACGGAGACCAAGGGCCCGGGAAGCCAGCCGCGACCCTGGGGGCCGAGCAGGCGATTGTAACTGCCGAAATCGACGTTCGGCCCGAGTCCGATGACCAATCCTCCGCCGCGCTGCAAGTGCGCATCGAGCCGTGCAATCTCTCGTTCGCTCAGCCGCGGCACGTCGCAGAGAAACACGGCATCAAACGGTTCGAGATTGCCGGCGCCGGGATCGGCGAATTGAGCCAGGTCGAAGGTAGTCGGGCGCGCGGGCACGAGCGGCCGGGGAGCGTCGTCGCCGAACGGATTCAGCGCATCCGCCAGCCAGCTCGCCGCCTGCGCACGTCGATCCGCCGACAGTTTCCCGTTGACCAGCGCGACCGGAAGGCGGTCTCGGACATGAACAATCAGCGCGCGGGAGTTGTCGGCGTCCAGCGCGTCGTCCGGAAGGCGGACGCGGAACAGGAAATCGCCGGGCGTTGCGACCTGCAGCGGGAATCCGACCGTCGCCGTGCCGACAGCGGGAACGGCAATCGTCTCCTGCTGGACCACGACGGGCTCTTCGGCGCCCCGGGCTACGGACAATTCGACCCGGATGCCGGTGCGTGGCCGGGCCGAGGCATTGCGGATCGTCGCCGAGAGCGCATTCGGCAGGCCGACGACAGCCACCGGATCGCTCATGGTCACGTCGGTCACGGCGAGGTTATCCAGGTCGTCGCGGCCGACGTCGAGGACGACGACCTGCGCCGCCGCCAGCAACCGCGACCACGGTTCGGTCCAGGCGCCGGCGGGCGAAGCGGGCGGCTGCCAGGTGCCGCGCTGCAGATCGCTGACGACGTACACTTCGCGCTGGGAAAACTTGCCGGGGGACTTCCGGATCAGTTCCTCGGCCAGGAGGAGCGCGCCATTCAGGTCGGCAGCGCCGTGGGAGCAGTGGAGTTCCTCGATCGCCTCGGCGACCTTGGCGGCATCATCGGCCGGCCCGGGCACGATCGCGCGGGCGGATCCGGACATCACAATGACGCTGAAGGCGTCGCCGCCGGCGGAAGAACGGACAAGATTGGCCGCCAGCCGCTGACCGCGCTCAAAGGCCGACGCTCCGCCGTCCCGCGCGGCCATACTCAGAGAGGCGTCGAGGACGAGAACCTTGTGCGTCCTGCCGGCCGGGGCCGCGCGCGCGCCGCTCGGCCACCAGCGCTGCCACAGCGACTCGGCCCACGGCGTCACCGCCGCGATTGCCAGCCCGAGCAACACGAGCACGGCCGAACGCAATGCCAAAAGCAGCCATTGCTCGAGGCGCAGTCGGCGGACGTTCTGACGCTGAGCCGCCAACAAAAACCGCATCGCCGCCCAATCGACGGTCCGATGCCGCCGGCGATTGAGCAAATGGATGATGACCGGGATCGACGCCGCCGCCGCCAGTGTCAATCCCGCGGCCAGCGGAGTCGTGAACAGGACGGCTACCATCGGACTCCGCCTGACTGCATTATCTCCACGCCCCGTGGACCTCCGTGGTGACAGTGCCTCTCCACAGGAGGCGCGGCGACCACCCTATCGCTTCATCCTAGCCATTCGATGAGCCAGGTACCGCGCCAGTGCGAGGCCCAGGTTGTCGTCCGTGAAGATCGGAACGAAGTCGATGGCCAGATCGCGACATCCTCGGCCGAGTTCGCGGGTGAACCGTTCCACTTCGGCCAAATAGCCGGCCCGCAGCCCGCGCGGATCGGTCAGGATCTCCGATGGGAGTTCGAGTCCGCGAAAGAGCGTCGGCTCATCGAATGGAAAATCGCGCTCGGCGGCGTCGAGCACGTGGAAAACGATGACGTCGTGACCGTTGAAGCGCCAATGGCGCAGTCCCGCCAGGATCGCGTCGGGCTCATCGAAGAGATCGCTGAACAGGAGCATCAGGCCGCGACGGTGAATGCGTCCGGCCAGCTCGTGCAGCACCGGTCCGATGCGCGTCGGCGCCGCCGATGTGCCCGCCTCGAGTGCGCGAACGATGTCCTTGAGGTGCGGCGGCTGGCTCGACGGTCGCAATAGCGCCTGGATCCGCGCATCGAACACCGCCAGGCCGACGCTGTCCGATTGGCGCAGAATCAGCGCCGCCAGGCTGGCTGCCGCCGTGCAGGCGTAATCGTACTTCGTCAACGCGCCGCTGCCGTAGGCCATCGATTGGCTGGCGTCCACGAGCAACCAGGCGGCGAAATCGGTTTCCTGCTCGTACTGCTTCAGATAGTAGCGCTCGGTCCGGCCGTAGACTTTCCAATCGAGGTGGCGCAGGTCGTCGCCGGGCGTGTATTCACGATGCTGGGCGAACTCGACGGCGAAGCCATGCCGGGCGCTGTGGTGCTGACCCGCGAGATAGCCGTCAACCACCGCCCGGGCTCGCAACTCCAGACCGTGGATCCGAGCGACGACGGCGGGATTCAGAAAGTCGGTTGCGACCGGCATTAGGCTCATGTTACCGGAAGTGACGGCGGCGCGCTCGACCGCGCCGCGCTCGGTTGCGCCGCGCTCGGCTGCGCCGCGCGGCTAACTGGACTCGCGGGGGATCTTCTCGCAGAGTCGCCGGACGATTTCGTCAGCGTTCACGCCATCCGCTTCGGCGTTGAAATTGGTCAGGATGCGGTGGCGGAGCACCGGCGCGGCGGCGGCGCGGATGTCCTCGGCGGCGACGTACGGCCGACCGTGCATCACGGCTCGGGCCTTGGCCGCCAGAACGAGATACTGGCTGGCGCGCGGACCCGCGCCCCAGGTGACATAGTTCCGGACAAACTCCGGAGCGTCGGCCTCGGCCGGACGCGTCGAGCGCGACAGCTTCAGGGCGTACCGAATCAGGTATGGCGCGATCGGCACCCGGAGCACCAAGTCCTGCATGGTGGTCAGTTCTTCCGCCGCAACGACGCGGGATACGGTCGGCGCCGCCCCGGCCGTGGTGCTCTCCACGATCGCATACTCGTCATCCTCGCTCGGATAATCGACGCGGATCTGCAACATGAAGCGATCGAGCTGCGCCTCGGGCAGCGGATACGTCCCTTCCTGCTCAATGGGGTTCTGCGTCGCCAGCACGAAGAACGGTTCCGGCAGCCGATGACGCGTCCCGGCCACGGTGACCTGCCGTTCCTGCATGGCTTCGAGCAGCGCGGCCTGCGTCTTCGGCGGCGTGCGGTTGATCTCGTCGGCGAGCACCACGTTGGCGAAGAGCGGTCCGTGGACGAATCGAAACGCGCGCTGGCCGGTAGTCCGATCCTCCTGCAAAACCTCCGTTCCGGTGATATCGGACGGCATGAGATCCGGTGTGAACTGCACGCGGCTGAACGTGAGATTCATGGCGTCGGCAAGCGTGCGGATCATGAGCGTTTTGGCGAGGCCCGGCACCCCGACGAGCAGCGCGTGGCCGCGAGCCAAGATCGTCATCACGACCTGCTCGAGGACGTCCGTCTGCCCGACAATGACGCGGCGGCATTCCGCCAGGAGACGGCGGCAGCCGTCGCGCAGCCGCTCGATGCCGGCAAGGTCGGACTCGGCATCGGCCATGAGCACTTGCGCGGCGACGGCCTCGGCGCTCAGCCACTCCCCGCAACCGCACAGTCGTTTTCCGCCCGCCGGTACCAGGGCCGTCTGCCCACAATTGACGCATTGCACTTCGATCATGGCGACCCTCTGCGTTTTCGATGGACCCGATCTGGCGAGCGTGGAGTGTCAGCGATCGTGGGATTCCAGGACGAACAGCCGATCGGCCCCGGCGATGATCAGCCGGCCGTCGCCGAGGATCAAATGGCCGCCGGGCGCCGAGCGCAGCACCGCCGGGGCGAAGACCGGCGTCCCGTCCGTGCGCGTGATGAAGATACCGGCGGCGCGCGTCGGCCAGTACACGCGGTTTCCGAAGATCAGTCCGCGGCCAAAGGGCGCCGCGGCTTCCGCCCCGAATGTCGCGTAACCCCAGCCGGGAATGATCGCGCCGTGGGCCGCGTCGAGAGCCAGGACGCCGGCCGTCATGCCGCCCGTCTGCACGATCAGCCGGCCATCAGCGACGCCGAGCAGATGCGTCGTCTCGAACGGCCCCGCTTCCCAAAGCGGCGCTCCGGTCATGGCATCCAGCGCCAGGATGCGATCGGACTCGACGGGCGCGATGAACACCCGGCCGCCGCCCAGCGCACAGGTCTCCCAGTCGCGCGGCGACGGATCGCCGACACGCGCTCCTGGATCGCGGGCCGGATACCGGACAGCCCACGCGGGATTTCCGCTGGCGGCGTCCAGCGCGATGAGTCCGCCGGCGTGCGGACCGCAGACGACAAGCGAATCCGCCGCGGACAATTTCAAATGTCGGGTGCGCTCGGCCGTTTCGGCGCCCGCTTCGAACACGTCGCGCTGCCAGAGCATCTTCGGCGCAGACCCAGTCGGATCAAGACAGGCGACGCTCGTCAGCGCGCGATTGCCCTCGATGCGCGTCGCGGCGACGAACAGCCGACCGTTGAATGCGAGCGGAGCCGATTCGAACACCGGATCGTTCCCGCCCTCGGCCCGGGCCGCGGGAAGCACCCAGCGCAGCCGCAGTTTCTCCGCGGCATTCGGCCGAAACTGCAATGCCACGATGTAGCTTTCGGAATCGCGGAGATCGGCGCGGATTCGCGGCTGGCCCATGCGCGCGTAAATTGAGTCGCCGATCACCGTCAACGGATAGCGGACATCGGTCGCCGAGGGCAGCGTGAGATCGAGCGGCGGAAGGACGCCGACCGCGGTTCGGAGATCGAATTCCGCGACGATTCGGCCCGTGGCCAATTCGTAGGCCGTGATGCGCCGAGCATCCGCGACCAAGACGTGCCCGGTAACAATCGCCGGCACAAAGGCCAATGACGAGGGGCGCTCCAGCGGTCGCTGCACGACCTGCCCCGGCGGCGCGGGCGTCGCCTGCCGCAACAGGATCGGCGGGTACGGCGGCATGGCGGCGAAGTCGATCTGCGCTTCCGTTTCGGTGGGCGGCGGAGATGGACCCCGCACGATGCGCACCGCAGGGTCACGCTGGAGTTCATCGAGGATTGCTGCAAGGCGCCCCGATCGGCCGGCCAGATGACCCTCCGCGTTCGGAAAGCGCCGAGCGAACTCTGCGACGTCGTCCGAGCAAGGCTCGCCGGCCAGCAGCCGCGCGACCAGCACCTTGGCCGCCGGTAGCGCCGGATCGCCGGTCGGCGACGGGAATCGCAAGTCGCCGGAATCTTCGGACGGGATCAGCAACGACCAGTAACGGATGGCGGCGGTCAGGTCGCCGCGTTCACAGGCGAGGTCGCCCAGCCAATGCAAGGCGACCTCCGCCGGTCGAGACGCGAACCATCGCTGGACAAGCTGCTCCAGCAACCGCGGATCGCGGGCGGCCACGCCTTCGTCCAACCGCGCGCGGGCGGCGGCGTCGATCCGGTCTCGAAACAAGGGCAGTAAGTTCAGCGACCGCGCGATCCGCCGGTGGACCAGCCAGCGCGCCGGCAGCAGATGCATGGCGTTTCGATCGGCCGGGACCAGATCGTCCGCATTCTCGTCGAGAATGCGGAGGTAGAGGTCCAGCGCAGCCGGAGCACGGCCGGTCGATTCCAGTTCTGCCGCTTCTACAAATCGCTGCAGGGCGGATCGACTTTCGCCGCCGAACCGGACGCCGTCAGCCAGCACGACTCCGGGCGTTGAGCCGACCAGCGCGACAGCCAGCGAAACAGAAACCCGCAGCCGCGATGCCATGCTGCCATCTTCGCAATCGCGGCGACCGGGTTCAATGGGCCACGGGATGGAGCGAGGTTAGGCTTTCCGAGCGGATTGTTGCAGGAGCCAACCGATCAGGAAGACGCCGCCGCCAGCCAGCAGGATCGACAGCATGACGCCCTCGGAAACGACGTCGCGCTGAACGATGTTGCCGACAACGCCGGCCGGCGCGATCAACAATCCGAGCAACTGGAGGAATCGACCGATCGAGTACATGGTGGTGAGCTCGAACCGCTTCTGGCTCCGTTGAGAAATTGCTGGCGAGCGATTCTCACTTTCTAGAATCGGCGTGCCAATTCGGCGCGGGCGCCTCGCGGCGATGGGCGGGATGCACGGAAGTTCGCGGCTGGCACATCGGTTGCACCGGGAAAGCTCGCTCGGCGCTTGACGGCAGGGGGCTGACACCTAAATCTATTGCAAGCTCGCCGACCGCTTGCGTCATCCGCGGCGCCTTGGTGTCGCGGCCGATGGTCGTCATCCCTGAAAGGACGGGAGAAGTCGCGCATGCTCAGAGCAACCCAGCCGACACTGCTCGGCCGGCGATGGGGGATGATACTCGCCGCCGCCATGATCGGCCTCATTGGTTGTACGCGGGACGGTTACGACGCTTCCATTCATTATCCAGTGAGAACGGATTGGCTGGTGAACGTCGGGACGTTTGAGGTTCAGCCGAGCCGGTTCACGCTGCCCGGCATTCTGCCGCTCGACCGGCTGCGGGACACGCTGAAGCTGCTGCCGCTCGACATGCCGGCCGATCAGGTCAGGGCTCGCGCGGATGAACTGATTCGTAAGCACGAGACGACGCCGGATCTCGTGGCTTTGCGTTCCTACGTCGGCGTCGGCAAAATGATTCGCGATCCGCAGACGCTCCCAGCCGACGTCCGCGCGGCTTACGCCCAGCATCTCGAAGCGATGTTCGGCACGCCCGCCCAGCCGAAGGTCAGCGGGCTCAACGCCGATGCACTCAAAGCGCTCGACGAGAGTCTCACGCCCGACGCCGTGATCGCGACGCTCGGGCTGCAACCCGACAAACTCGCGCACGGCAGCCGCGTCTACCGGGATCAGTGCCTGCATTGTCACGGGATGGACGGCAACGGCCGCGGACCGACGGGCTATTGGGTCAATCCGCCGCCGCGCGACTACCGACAGGGGATATTCAAATTCACGTCGTCATCCCAGGACGAGAAAGTCCGCAAGCCGCGGCGCGAAGACATCATGCACGTCATCACGACGGGGATCGAGGGGTCATCGATGCCGTCGTTCGGACTCCTCCCGCTGGCGGACCGCGAAGCGCTGGTCAGCTACGTCATCCATCTGAGTTTGCGCGGCGAAGCCGAGTATCGGACGATGCTCGATCAGCTGTCCGACGATTCGCACAAGATCGTCATGACCGTGCGCGAGGACGGCGTGCAGAACCCGACAGTGAAAGACGCGCTGGAGGACAACTTGGCGCTGGCCGCGAGTCGCTGGTTCGCCGCCCAGCAGCCGGGCGCGGCCATTCAGCCGTCGGAATACCCGTACCCATTCGATGAAGCGGCGTTTCTCCAGTCGGCGGCGCGCGGCGCCAAGGTGTTCCTCGGCGCCGGTGGATGCATCGCCTGCCACCAGAACTACGGCCGTGAATCGAACCTGACGTACGACGCCTGGGCGACCATCGTCCGCGGGCGGAATCTTTACGACGGAGTCTACCGCGGCGGTCGCCGGCCGATCGACCTCTTCTACCGCATTCACTCCGGCATCAACGGCGCCGGCATGACCGCTTACAAGGACATCAAGTCTCAGATCAAGCCGGATGACATCGGCGTGACGCCCGAGCAGTTCGAGAAAATCGACCCACTGTGGGACCTCGTCAATTTCCTGCGAGCGCTGGGCTACGTTGACCTGCGAGCCCGTTTGCGCGATGAGTTCCAGATCAAGTTGCCGGAGTAGCCCCTCTGACGCCTGAGAGATGATCCCCATGCCTAAATTCTGGCCGCTGTTGTTCGGCGTCGTCCTGCTCGCCTGCTTCGTGCTCACGGCGGTGTCGCCGCTGTTCGGCTGGTGGATGCCGGTCGGCGTGGCGTCGTACAGCGGCGAGGTCGATCGGCTCTTCTACGTCATTCTCGGCGTGACGGCGTTTTTCTTCGTCCTGACCGAAGGCATCCTGGTCTACAACATGTTTCGCTTCACCGCTCAGCCAGGCGGGCGCAGCGACTTCTCGCACGGGCACCATCGCATGGAAGTGATTTGGACCGTGATTCCCGGAGTGCTCCTGTTCCTGCTCGCCGTGGTCCAGATCAGCGTCTGGGCCGACATCAAGTACCCGTCGCACCTCATCGAGCAGTTCGACGCGGGCAAAGGCGAGGATTACTTGCAGATGGAAGTCGTCACGCGGCAATGGGAATACCGCGTGCGCTACCCCAGCCCCGAGCGACTGGAGAGTTGGAAGGACAAGACACTGGCCAAGGCGGATTTTGAAAATCGCCTGCCGCCGCGCCTCGACGACATTCACGTCGTCAACAACGTGCATACCTGGAAGGGTCAGAAGGTCATCGTCTACCTCAAGACCCGGGACGTGAATCACGCCTTCTTCGTGCCGGCGCTGCGGGTCAAGCAGGATGCCACTTCGGGCCGGACGATCCCGCTCTGGTTTGAAGCGACCGAATCAAACGTTCGGCACGATCCGCAGACGAACACGTGGCAACTCGGCTGGAAGCGCGACGGGAGCGGCCAGTACGTGCAAGATCGGGAGTACGACTGGGACCTGGTCTGCACGCATTACTGCGGGTCCCGGCATTCTCTGATGCGCGGCAAACTGTACGTTCACCCGACGCGGGACGACTTCATGGCCTGGCTGAAGAACGAACAGAAAAACAACCAGCGAACGCAGCCGGAGAAAGGCGGCGATCAAGCCGCCGCAGCGAACTGAATCGCCGCCCGACGGAAAACGCACCGTCCATTTTTCGGGGATGAACGCATGAGCGCCAGCACCAGCCACGGTCACCACACCGAACTGGGATTCGTCAGCAAATACATCTTCTCGACCGATCACAAGATCATCGGGATTCAGTTCCTGATTTCGTCGATCATCTTCCTGTTTCTCGGCGGGCTGCTGGCGCTCGGCGTTCGGGCGCAGCTCGGCTGGCCGCACGCCGAGATTCCCATCATCGGCAAGATGCTCTGGCCGGACAGCGCCGGCCACCGCATGCCGCCCGACTTTTACAACATGCTCTTCAGCATGCACGCCACGGTCATGATTTTCTTCGTGATCATTCCGTGGCTGACCGGCGCGTTCGGGAACTTCCTGATTCCGTTGATGATCGGCGCGCCGGACATGGCGTTTCCCCGATTGAACATGATGTCGTACTGGATGATGTGGCCCGCCTTCATCCTGATGCTGTTGAGTTTCACCGTCTTCGGCGGAGCGGCGTCGAACGGCTGGACGAGCTATCCGATCATTGCCAGCGCGTCGATGCCCGCCGGCGACGGCGTTGCGTCGCCAGCCAACATGGGCTCTGGCTGGGGCCAGACGCTGTGGCTCATGGCGCTGTTGTGCGTCGGCGTCTCCTCCATGATGGGATCGGTCAACTACATCACGACCATCATCAACATGCGCGCTCCGGGCATGACGCTGTTTCGCATGCCGATGACCGTATGGGCGCTGTTCATCACGGCGATTCTCCAGGCAGTCGCCCTGCCGGTGCTGACAGTCGCGCTGATTCTGCAACTGCTGGACAAGACGCTCGGGACGACGTTCTTCCTGCCCCCGGCTGGAGCCGTGTTCGGCAATCTCAGCACCGGTCCTGGCGGCGGACAGCCGCTGTTGTGGCAGCACTTGTTCTGGTTCTACTCGCACCCGGCCGTCTACATCATGATCCTGCCGGCAATGGGCATGGTCTCCGACATCATCGTGGCCTTTGCCCGCAAGCCGCTCTTCGGCTACCGGCCGATGGTGTACGCCATCGCCGGCATCGCGGGGCTTGGTTTCATCGTCTGGGGCCATCACATGTTCCAGACCGGCATGGATCCGCGGCTCGGCACCGGTTTCATGCTGGCGACGATCATGATCGCGCTGCCCTCGGCCGTGAAGACGTTCAACTGGCTGGGCACGACGTGGAAATCGCAGATGCAATTCACGACGCCGATGCTCAACGCCCTGGCGTTCGTGTCGATGTTCATCATCGGCGGCTTGTCGGGCATCTTTATGGCGGCGACGCCGGTGGACATGTACATCCACAACACGTATTTCATCGTCGCGCACATCCACTACGTGTTGTTCATGTCCACGGTCTTCGGGTTGTTCGCGGCGGTGTATTACTGGTTCCCGAAGATGTTCGGCCGGATGATGAATGATTACTGGGGCAAGATTCATTTCGCCCTGACGTTCATCTTTGCGAACTTCACGTTTTATCCGATGCACATTCTGGGCATTCGCAGCGCGCCGCGGCGGTACTTCGACATGACCGGCGGGTATCTCGACGCCGTGCAGCCGCTCAACGAGTTCATCAGCGTCAGCGCCATCGTGATGGGCTTGGCGCAGTTCATTTTCGTGGCGAATTTCGTGTACAGCCTGTTCTGGGGGCCGAAGGCGAGCCGCAATCCGTGGCACGCGAATTCGCTGGAATGGGGCACGCCGTCGCCGCCGGGCCACGGCAACTTCGAGCAGACGCCGATCGTCGTCCGCGGCCCGTACGAATACGGCGATCCCGAACACCCGGATCGCGACTTCGCCCCGCAGGCGCCGAACATCGAACACGCGCCCGAGACCCGACCGGCTCACGCATGAGGCCGCGGAGCGTCGGTTCGGGCGTGTCGCGCTCGGCTCGCCGCGATCGCCTCGCGGCTAACTGAACATGACGGATGTGACTGCGAAACTCTGGTCTCCGCCGCGCTGGCTCCAAGTCTGGGCCGGCGTCACGCTGGCGCTGCTTTTTGCACTGCTGGCCCTCGGCGCGTTTGTCACCAGCTTTCGCGCCGGCATGGCCGATCCCGTTTGGCCGACGCGACCGTGGCATCTCGCCTTGGTCAGTTGGTCCGAACAGGAACCGGGGTTCCTGATCGAACATTCGCACCGGCTACTAGGTTTTCTCGTTGGCGGAATGGTGTCGATCCTGGCGATCGGCGTCTGGCTGACGGAGCGCCGGCCGGTCTTGCGCTGGGGCGGATTCGCGGCCCTGCTCGGACTGCTCGCTGCATTCGGACAATTGCACGGCTCGCTGATTCGGGAGCAGCGGTTGTGGCGCGAAGCGCAGGAGCGCATCGTCGCCGCCGGCCCATCCGTCGTGGCGCCGCAGCCGAATTGGCTCACCGCCGCCGGTCCGACAGTCGCGGCTTTGGCCGTGGTCGTCGTTTTCGTCGCGGCCGCACTGCGATTCGGATCCGCGGGCCGAGGCGTTCGCGCTCTGGCCGTGGCGCTGTTGATCGGCGTCATGTTTCAAGGATTGGTTGGCGGCTTGCGCGTCTATCTCGATGCGCTGCTGGGCACGCAACTGGCGACAACTCACGGCGTCTTTTCGCAAATCGTGCTGGCCCTGGCGGTGGCCGTCGCAGTCGGTCTCCGCCCTCGGACACTGGCTCCCGCTGACGATCGGATGCAACACGAAGCCGCCGCCGCGCGCTGGGCCGCCGCAACCGTCGTGGTGATCTTCACACAAGTCATCGCCGGCGCGCTGGTCCGCCATACCGACAACCCACTGGGGCCCCGGTTGCATCTAATCCTTGCGTTCGGAGTCCTGGCGGTTGTCATCTTGACCGGCCGGCTGCTTGGCGATGCTCCGTGGCCGATTCGGCGACTGAATATGCTGCTGCAACTGCTGGTCGGCCTGCAAATCGTCATCGGCATTGAAGCGTGGCTGATCAAGTATGCGGCCGGGTTTGCCGCCGCATTGCTCCAGCCGGTCACGGTCGGTGGCGCGGCGGTGCGCACGGCTCACGCGGTCGTCGGCTACGCCCTGTTTGCCACCGCCGTGGCCTTGGCGCTCCGCCTGCGGCCGCAGCGCTCGCCGACCGCGAGCGACGAGCGGCGGCGTCGAGCCACGGAACTGGAGTACGCAACATGAAGGCGCCTGGGGCAACGACGGTCGAAGCCGTGCTGGCGCCGGCCCAGGTCCGGTTGGCGGATCTGAGCGCGCTCGTCCGGCCGCGGGTCGCCCTGATGGTGCTCGTCACGGTGCTGCTCGGCGGGCTGCTGGCCGGAGATAGTCTCGTACCGTCGGCGGAGTTGTGGCACGTCGTGCTGGCCACCGGCGTAGTGACGGCTGGTGCGAGCATTTTGAATCAATGGCTCGAGCGAACGTCGGACGGATTGATGCGTCGAACCGCGGATCGGCCGTTGGCGACCGGCCGGATTCGCGCCGCCGAGGGCCTGATCATCGGCGTGCTGGTTTCTGCGGCCGGGTTGGCGTACATGCTCGCCGCCGCGTCGTCGCCGCTGCCCGCCGCGGTGACCGCCTTCACCCTGTTGAGTTACGTCCTCATCTATACGCCGCTCAAGCGGATCACGACGTTGAACACGCTGGTCGGCGCCGTGCCGGGAGCCCTGCCGCCGGTGATCGGCTGGACGGCGGTCCACGGCGAACTGGACGTCGGCGCTCTGGCGCTGTTCCTGATCGTGTTCGTCTGGCAGGTGCCGCATTTCCTGGCCATCGCCTGGATGTACCGGGACGAGTACTCGGCCGCGGGCTTGCAGATGCTCCCGATCCACGATCGTCACGGCGAGCGAACCGCGCGGCAAATGCTGCTGTACGGGCTGGCGCTGGTTCCCGTGAGCCTGACGCCGGTGCAGATCGGCATGGCGGGCCCGAGCTACGCCGTCGGCGCCGGGCTCCTGGCGGCGAGCTTTCTCTGGCCGATCGCCCGCTTCCAACGGCAACGCAGCGTCGCCATGGCCCGCCGCGTCCTGAAAGCATCGTTGATCTACCTGCCGGGCGTGCTGGCGCTCTTGTTGATTTCGAAATTCTGGGTCTAGACCGCAGTCGGGAGATACGGAAATGGCACATGCCGTTCACGAGGAACCCAAGGCCATCCACATGGGTCTGCCGTTGCCCAACGGCAAGGTCGCGATGTGGCTGTTCCTAGTCACCGAGATTATGTTCTTCACGGCGTTGATCGGCACGTACATCGTGCTGCGGAACAGCGTGCCGACCGTCAACGGCAAGTCGATGTGGCCGGCGCCGCACGACGTCCATCTGGTCGAGTGGCTCGGCGCGGTCAACACGTTCGTGCTGATCTGCTCGTCGCTGACCGTTGTGCTGGCTCACTGGGCGTTGAGCAAGAATCAGGTGTCCACCGCGGTGAAGTACATCGGCGTGACTCTGGCGCTGGGCTGCCTCTTTCTCGTCATCAAGGCCGTCGAGTACAAGTCGAAGTGGGACCACGTCATTCTGCCAGGATACATCGGCGATCATCTCGATCCGAGCATGCCGAAGACGTATCAGGACTCGGTCGCGTACGGGTACAAGGATCGCGTGAAAGCGCAGTTGAAGGAACTGGTCGAGAAGCCGGAAACGCGGCATTTGACTGCGGATTCCGAGTCGTACAAGGCGGCGAAGGCGTTGGCCGAGAAGATCGGAGCCGTCGAGCCAGCGCGCAGCGTGGCGCCCAACACCCGCGCATGGGCGCGGATCGGCAAGGCTTCGGTATCCTCAGGAAATCCACTTGCTAACGGCACGAATACGCCAGCCCGCGCAACGGTGGGGAACGGCTTAGTCCCCC
>JRYK01000778.1_pt1 | contig 70162 bp, 61 predicted proteins | sample 235381 | NCBI WGS metagenome assembly JRYK01 (sample SAMN03074220, study PRJNA261476) | activated sludge metagenome | biome: Wastewater Treatment Plant; feature: Wastewater; material: Activated sludge; isolation source: activated biomass of a wastewaster treatment plant treating hydrocarbon... ... | reverse complement strand
CTGAACCTGGCTCAACAAGCCATCGTGATCCTGATGTCGGTGCTGATGTCGGTCGGCGCCGCCGGCGTCCCTGGCGGGTCGATCCCACTTTTGGCGATTGTTCTGAAATCGGTCGGCGTGCCACCGGAGGGAATCGCGATCATCATCGGCGTGGATCGCATTCTCGACATGTCCCGGACGGTGGTGAACGTCACCGGCGACGTGACCGCGGCGGTCTTCGTTGCCCGCAGCGAGGGGATGCTCAACTCTGCGGCGAACACTGCGCCCGCCAGCGCAGCCAGTGATCCGCCAGGGTGATCGCCACCATCGCCTCGCCCATCACCACGAATCGCGGCAGCAGGCACGGATCGTGCCGGCCCTTGACCAGAATCTCCGTGGCCTCGCCGGTCCTGGCGACGGTCTGCTGCGGCCGCGGGATGCTGCTCGTCGGCTTCACGGCGACGCGCAGGAGGATCGGCATGCCGCTGGAGATTCCGCCCAGCATGCCGCCGTGACGATTGGTCGCTGTCGAAACCTTTACTCCCGGGGCCTCTCCCATCAATGGTGAGGGGAGGAATATGTCGTTGTTCTCGCTGCCGCGGCTCTCGGCGACGGCGAAGCCAGCCCCGTACTCAAATCCTGTGACAGCCGGGAGCGACAACAGGGCTTTGCCCAAATCGGCCTTCAGCTTGTCGAAGACGGGCTCGCCCCAGCCTGCCGGCACGCCCGTGGCGACGAGCTCGCAGACGCCGCCGATCGAGTCTCGATCCTTGCGGACGGCGTCGATCAGCGCGATCATCGCCGCGGCGGCGTGCGGATCCGGACAGCGCACCGGCGTTGCTTCCACCTGTTCCAGCGTCACGGTCGCCGGGTCGCCGATCGCGGCGACGAGATGGCCGATCTGCTTAACGTAGCCCACGACGGAGACGCCCTGCGTGGCGAGCAGCTTTTTGGCGATCGCCCCGGCCGCGACCCGGCACAGCGATTCCCGCGCGCTCGACCGCCCGCCGCCGCGGTAATCCCGGTGGCCGAACTTCGCCTCAAACGTGAAATCGGCGTGGCCCGGTCGGTATTTGTCCTTGATCTCGGAATAGTCGGCCGAGTGTTGGTCTTCGTTGCGAAAGAGGATTCCGATCGGCGTGCCGTCGGTTTTGCCTTCGAACACCCCCGACCAGATCTCGGGGACGTCCGGCTCATCGCGCCGGCTGACGACTTGGGATTGTCCAGGCCGGCGGCGACGCAGGTCGGGCAGCAGGTCGTCCACGGCCAACGGCAGGCCCGGCGGGCACCCGTCCACGATGCAGAGATAACCGGGACCGTGGCTGACGCCGGCAGTCGTCACGCGGAATCGTTCGCCGAAGGAATTGCCGGGCATGATTGGTGGACTCAGCCGCGCAGCCGCTGGGATTCTGCCAAACCAGATGATACCATATCCGCACTGTGCGAATTCAGGAGGATGCGCGATGCAAGCGGCGGCACTTCTCGGGGTGATGGTGGCTCTGGCCCAGCCGGCGCCCGCGCCGAAACCGGCCGACAAGGACACAAAGCGATTCGGCATCGAACTCGATCGCGACGGATTTCCACAGACGACGCCCAAGGACACGCTGCGTTCCGTTCTGAAAGCGGCCGACGCCGGGCGCTTTGATTACCTCGTCGCCCACCTGGCCGAGCCGTCGTTCGTCGATCAGAAGGTGCAAGAGTCGGGCGGCTTCGATCCGTTCGTGGCCGTCGTCAAGGAAAAGTGGACCACCGATCCGGAGAACGCCAAGGAATTGCGTCGATTCCTCGCCGACGGCGTCTGGGAACAGAACGGCGACGCCGCGAGCGCCAAACTCGGCGAAGGGAAGTCGCGCCAGGTCTTTTTCAAGAAGATCGGCAACCGCTGGTTCCTCGAAAATCGCCGGAAAGCGGAAGGTCAGCCATGAATCCCTCGCCGATCGACCTGCGCAGCGACACGGTCACGAAGCCGACGCCCGGCATGCGCGCGGCGATGGCCGCGGCCGAGGTTGGCGACGACGTGTACGGCGAAGACCCGACGGTCAATCGGCTCGAAGAGCGCGTCGCGGCCATGTTCGGCAAGGAAGCGGCGCTGTTCGTGCCGTCCGGCAGTATGTCGAATCAATTGGCGGTGAAGGCGCACACCCAGCCCGGCGATGAACTGATCTGCGAGGAATTCTGTCACATTTACAACTGGGAAGCCGGAGCGCCGGCGTTTCTCAGCGGCGTCACCTGCCGGACCGTCCGGGCCGAGTACGGCATTCTCGAGCTCGAACAGTTGCGCGACAAGATTCGACCGGTCAACGACCACATGGTCCGCACGCGCCTGGTGTGCCTCGAAAACACGCACAATCGCGGCGGCGGGCGCATCTTCCCTCTCGAGCAAGTGCGGGCGATCAGCGCCTGGGGGCGGCAGCACGGCTTGCTGGTGCACCTCGACGGCGCCCGGCTGTGGAACGCCATCGTGGCCACCGGCATCCCGGCCGAAACCTGGGGCCGAGAATGCGACAGCGTCTCCGTCTGTTTCAGCAAAGGGCTCGGCGCACCGGTCGGCTCGGCCCTCTCCGGCCCGCGCGATTTCATCAATCGGGCCCGGCGCTACCGGAAGATCTTCGGCGGGGCAATGCGGCAGGCCGGCGTGTTGGCCGCGGCCGCTTTGCATGCCCTCGATCACCACGTCGAGCGCCTGGCCGAGGATCATCGCAATGCCCAGGTGATCGCCGAAGCGGTCGCCGATACGCCCGGGCTGCGTCTGGTACCCCCGGACGTCCACACGAACCTGATTTGGTTCGAGGCGGACGCGGAGCTCGGCTCGGCCAAGGTGATCGCGGCGGCGCTCAAGGAGCGCGGCGTGCTCGTGGGCCTCGGCGGCGAACAGGTGCTCCGAGCCTGCACGCACCTGGATGTGTCTCCGGCCGACGCCGAACGCGCGGCGGACGCCATCCGAAAGGCGCTCCGTCAACCTCTGCGCACCTCGTAAACACCGGCGCGAGGATGGACGATCGGCGCGAGCGGCTTGATTCTTCGACGTGGCGAGTCGTTTACAGGCGTTCAGCATCTCCTAATCGGCAAGGTTGCTCGATTCCTGCCATTTCGGCAGAGACTGCGGCATGAATTCGCTCAATTGGGCTCGACAGTTTGTCGAAATTACAATTAGCTGATTGACGGAGCGCGGTGCGAGCGCCTCGGCGATCGGCAGCCCATCACGGTTTGGTCGCACCGTTCCTGTCACGCGACCGACGGGGCCATCCGCGCCCCCTGGAGTCAGCCTGCCGCATACGATTCCGTCTGCGACAGGGGAGTATCACGCACATGGAAACGCACGGTCCGTGTACCCTGAAAGGCCCGTTCACGCAGCACCGCGAGTGGTGGCAACGGCCGGCTCGCACGTCGCGCAAACGGGCGCCCGAACGCACCGGCATCCGCTTCGAGCTGGTGCAGCGCGTCCGCCGCGCGATCGCCGCCGGTGACTACGACACGCCGGAGAAACTGGCGATCGCTCTCGACACGATGATGAAGCGACTCGAACTCGACTGATTCCCCTCACCACCCCACAATCCGAACCCGCGCCGCGGGGGGGNNTGACCGGTAGGCAGCCTCCCGCGGCCGTCTATAATTCTGGAAAGTCCCGCTGAGGAGAGTTGGCGCGTGTCGTTGCCGGCCGTTCCTGTTGCGCTTTCGCCGGAAGAAAAGTTCCGGGAATATCTTGCGAGTCGGTCGAAACCGCAGCGGTTCACCGACCAGCAGCGCGACCTCGTGCGGCACGTCTTCGCCCGGCACAATCATTTCGACGCCGATAACCTGATCGACGATCTCAAGCGCGCGGGATTGAAAGTGAGCCGGGCCACGGTCTATCGCACCTTGACGAAGCTCGTCGATGCAGGACTGCTGCGTCGCCTGGAGCTCGGCTCGCGGACCTTTTACGAGCACGACTACGGCTATCCGCAGCACGAGCATCTTGTCTGCGAGCACTGCGGCCGCATCATCGAGTTTCAATCGCCTGTCCTGGAAGCCGCGATCCGCGACGCCTGCGGAGCGCGGCAGTTTCAAAGCGCTGGACACACGCTGATCGTCCGCGGCACATGCCTCGAATGCAACAAGGCGCGGGGCGCTAAGCGACGACTCGATCTGATCTGAGTCACACCGCGCTGGGCACGACGAATCCATTGCGATATTCGCGCGCCAAGATCGACGGCGGGTGGTTCTTCACGAGTTCACGCGTCGGGTCGATGGTCAGCGTCGCGCCGATGCGGCATGACAGGTCCGCGGCGGAAACACCGTTAGCCGCCAGGTGTCGCTTCATCCGCTCCAGCGCGTCGTCGATCGCCGGTGCGGAATCCAACGGCGCGTCCTGCCCGAGCCGATAGCTCAGGTTCGCCAGGTGACAGAGTGCGCTGGAGACGTGCCCTTCTTCGATATCGGCCGTCAGGTCCTGAATGCGCCCGCTGCGGACCGCCTGGCAGAAGTTGCCGAAGTGATCGTCGCCCTTTTCGGCGCGGAACACCTCGATGATGGAGCCATCGTTGTCCACGGCGACGGCTTCACCATAGTTCGCGGTGATCACAAATCCTTTCGTGCCATGGAACACGTTGCCGACCTTGGCGATGAGCCGCTTATCGGCCACTGGGCCTCCGCGGGTATCGGCGAGCACGTCCAGCGTCGGGAAGCCGCGGACTTCGAAGATGATGCGGCAATCGCCGTAATCCAACCGTGACAGCATCGTGTTGGGCGTCTCGCCATCGTCTTTCGAACCGAATCGCCCGCCGAGCGAAACCACTTCCTGCGGCAGCGCGGACTTATTCAGGCCCCACCGCGCCACATCCATCTGGTGAATGCCCTGGTTGCCGATATCCCCGTTGCCGAAGTCCCATTGCCAATGCCAGTCGTAGTGGAGCCGCTTGCGTCGCGGCGGCCGGAGCGGCCCTGGGCCGCACCACAGGTCGTAGTCGATCGTCGGCGGTACCGCGCCGTCGCCCTCCACCTGCCCGATGCTCGGTCGGAGCTTGTAGCAGAGCGCCCGGGCGATGGACACCTGCCCGATTTTTCCGGCGCGCACAAAATCGATCATCGCCCGCATCGCCGAGGCGCTGCGCGCCTGTGTCCCGGTCTGGCAGATGCGGTTGTACTTCCGAGCGGCTTCGACGATTTTCCGGCCTTCCCACACGTTGTGGCTGACGGGCTTTTCGACGTAGACGTGCTTGCCCGCCTGCATCGCCCAGATCGCCGCCAGGGCGTGCCAATGGTTCGGCGTGGCAATCGTGACGGCGTCAATCGTGCGGTCGTCGAGAACGCGGCGAAGGTCTTTCTGGTAACCGGGCTTCCGGCCCTGTTGTTTCTCCGCCCGGTTCAGCGCGTCGCCGACGACGTCGTCGTCGCAGTCGCAGACGGCGACGACTTCGACGTTGTTCCGCCCCGCGGCCATGCCGACGTGCTCGTAGCCCCGACCCGACTTGCGGTTCGCGCCGATCACCGCGACGCGGATACGCTCGGCCGGGCTGCCCAGGCCCGCCGGTTCCGGCTTCGGGTTGTCGCCGAACGCCGGGCACGCCAGGCCGGCGGCGCTCAGCGCCGCCGCCCACCGCGCCGATTCCTGAAAAAACTCTCTGCGGTCGTGCCATCGCATCGCGCACTCCACTGGTTAGCGCCGTTGCAAGAGAATGAACACGCCGTGCTTGTTGGACGTCACGATGTCCGGTCGGCCGTCGCCGTTGAAATCGGTGACGACGAATTGCGTGCCGATGCCGGAATCGCTGTCGATCAAATGCGGCGTAAACGAGATCATCCCGTCCGCTGATTTCCGCGCTTGCAGCCAGTAGACTTCCGGCTGCAAATCGGAACCGGGCTCAGCCCGGCCGTGCGACCACTTGCGCTTTCCCGTGACGAGATCCTTCAACCCGTCGCCGTCGATGTCCACGCAATGCATGGCGTGAGTTTCGGAAACGAGTTTCGGGAACAGATCCTGGCGAACGAACGAGGGATGTCCGTTGCCGCCCGGACGTTGGAGGAAACTCCAGATTCCGTATTTGTGCGCGGAGCTGCTGAGGATGTCCGCCTTGCCGTCACCGTCGATGTCGTAGGTGAACATGTCGGCGCAGGCCTCGCCGAGTTCAGCGGGGTGAAACGGCCAGGGCGCCGTGGCGGCTTCGCGCTCGGTCGGCTGCTCCCACCAGCCGCCGGTGCAGATCACGTCCAGCCGGCCGTCGCCATTGACGTCGCCGACGCCGAGGCCATGAGAGAACCGCATCGTGCCGGGAATGGGTTGGCCGGGATTGAACGCTGAACTGATGGCGTGCTCGACCCACGGCTGCGAGGGATCAGGGCCCGGAGCGAACCACGACATCCGCCCTTCGTTGCCTTCCGGCTTACCCTTGGGCTGCCAGCCCATGATGAGCACGCGGCGGCCGGTTCCGAACAAGTCGACATACTGCGGCGTTTCATTACAGGCGCTGTGCCAGATCTCGTGCGCCGGCCAATGTCCGGACCGACCCTTTGGGTTCTCGTACCAGATGGCCGGTTCGCCCGGGAAGCCGACAAGCACGAGGTCGGGCCAACCGTCGGCGTTGATGTCATCCGTCCAGCAGCACATGCACTTGCTATAGCTTCGTAAACCATCGCCATAATCGCCGACTTTGCGAATCTCATGCGGCGTCCAATTCGGCGCTTCGTACCAGAGATCGCCGACCAGCACGTCGAGTTGGCCATCCTTGTTCACGTCTGCGACGGCCACGCCTTCGGATCGAAACTTCTTTTCGACGACGATGCGAGTCCATTCCGGCAAGGGCGCGTCGGCGCGATCTGGCGGTTTCGCGGCGGCGATGAGGGCCGTCGCCAGCGCGATCGCCGCGACGCTGAGGGAGATCCGATTGTGCATGGTTCCTCCGCGAGCACCGTGAATCCTGTCATTACTTCGAAGATGTCAGCCATTTGGCAAATGCCGCTTCGAACTGATCGACTGTCAGGTTGATCGCGGTCAGGGCGTCCTCGGCCGATTTGTTCGGCGAGGCGTCGTCCGGTCGAAAGCCATTGAAGAAGTCGAGCGGTTTGCTCGCCCCGCCGCCGAAGACAAGGAAATCCATCACCGCGGCGGCCAGCACGAGCCGCGAGTCGCGCGGGATTTCGTCGTTCCAGGCGTCTCGCGGCCGAAGGCGGGCGCGCAGCAGGTCGCGTGCGCCCTTCTTGCGGACCGCAGGCGATTGGCCCGCGGCGTGCGCGGCGACCGCCCGGCTTAACCCGGCCGTCACCCACTCCGGCAATTAAATAGGCCGCGTCCGCGCGGCCAGGACCGCGGCGGCGATTTCGTACTGCGCTTGCTGCTCCGGCGTCGGGGCCGTGGAAGTCCGCCCGGGCCCGACGGCGATGTGCGGTGCTTCGCCCTCAATTTGGTGGCTGCTTTGCTCCGCGTCATCGGGGCTGCGCTTCTCCACCTGGCGAATGAACGATCGGAACTGACCACGATCGGCGAATGCGAAAACGGCGAGCTTGCCCGGCCACGGCGACTCCGACTTCCCATATTGAAGCGCGCCGACCGCCGTCGAGAAGTTCTTTTCGAGAGTTGCGCCGATGGTGCGAACCCGCGCCGCGGGCAGCGTGGACCAGACCATCAAGTGATCGGTCTCGTGAATCGGCGCCGTCGGCATCTGCACGAGCGCCGCGTGAGCCGACGCCACGCGCCGTTGCTGGGCGACGACCGCCTTATCCTCCGCAATGGCCGCGCATTCCGCGATCACTGCCACGCCGACGATCAGCCACGCCGTTCGCGCCATGCCCCTGCCCCGCGTCGCCGGACGGCAACTGAGACGATTTCTCTCGCGCCGATAGTATACGGGTATCGCCGCCCTGTTCGGCAGATCAATCCGGAGGCGAAGATGGCACGGATCGTCACCGCAGCCCTCGCTGGGCTTCTCTTTGCGACGGGATCAGGCATGAGCGCGGACTCGCAAGCGGCCCGGCGGCCTCCCAATCGCCTGGCGCGCGAGAGCAGCCCCTATCTGCGCCAACACGCCCACAATCCCGTCGACTGGAGACCCTGGGGGCCGGAAGCCTTCGCCGACGCCAAGAAGGAGAATAAGCTCATCTTCTTGTCGATCGGCTACAGTTCCTGTCACTGGTGCCACGTGATGGAGCGGGAGTCGTTTTCCGACGACGGCATTGCCAAACTTCTCAATGAATCGTTTGTGTGCATCAAGGTCGATCGCGAAGAGCGGCCCGACGTCGATCAGGTCTACATGACCGCGCTGTCCGTGTGTGGAATCGACGGCGGCTGGCCGCTCTCGATGTTTCTGACGCCGGACGGCAAACCGATCATCGGGGGCACCTACTGGCCGCCACGCGCCAAAGTCGTCAACGGCCGAGAAATCCTCGGCTTCGACTCGGTGCTCCAGCGAATCATCGAACTGGATCGGACGAAGCGCGAGGAGTTGCGCGGCCAGGGCGACAAGGTCGCGGACCTGACTCGCCGAGCACTCAGCCAGAAGCGCGGGCCGACGGACCCGCCGCTTGGCCGGGGGATCGTCGAAATTGCGGTTGAATCGTTGATCGCCGGATTCGACCCAGCGCACGGCGGGTTCGGCAACCCCGGACGGGCTTTTCGCGGTCCGAAGTTTCCCTCGACGCCGTCGCTCGAATTGCTCTGGAGAGTCGGCGCTCGCCGGGCGGACCTGCGCAAGCCGGTCCAGAAAACGCTGGAAGCGATGGCGCGCGGCGGCATCTTCGATCAGATCGGCGGCGGTTTTCATCGTTACAGCACCGAGCGCACCTGGACCGTCCCGCACTTCGAAAAGATGCTCTACGACAACGCACAGCTCACCGAGTTGTACGCCCGAGCCTTTGCGGCGACGGGCGATCCGCTCTATCGACGGATCGTGGAAGAGACATTGGAGTTCGTCCGCCGCGACCTCACCGCCCCGAGCGGCGGTTTCTACTCCGCTTTGGACGCCGATGCCGACGGCGAGGAAGGAAAGACCTACGTTTGGACGCTCGAAGAACTGATGGCCGCGCTTCCGGACGCGGCGGACGTCGAGCGCGCTCGCCGCATCTTTGGCTGCCAGGGTGAAGCGAATTTTGAGAAGCGCGCGTTCGTGCTCACGCGGCCGACGGTCGATGCGACACCGCCGGAACAGGTGGCGGCGCTGCGCGATCGACTCCGAGCCGCCCGCGATCGCCGGCCGCAGCCGTTCCGCGACACCAAGATCATCGCTGGCTGGAATGGTCAGATGATCGCCGGTTATGCCGAGGCCGGCCGCTGCCTGAACGATCCGCGCTTCACACAGGCGGCCGTGGCGGGCGCCGATGCCGTTCTGACGCGACTGCGGCGACCCGATGGCCGGCTTGCGCGTTGTCTCGTCGATCAAATCGACCAGCCGGCCAAGCCGCAGGGACTCGCGTTCCTCGATGATTACGCATACCTGATCCACGGCATGTTGTCGCTGCACGACGCTACGCAATCGTCTCGCTGGCTTACCGAAGCGATCGCGCTGGCGGAACGAGCCGTCGCCGAATTTGCCGACGCTGACGCCGGCGGTTTCTTCCTCGCGTCGCTCGATCATGATCAGCTATTTGTTCGGTGTAAGGACCAGTACGACGGTGCGCAGCCATCGGGCAACAGCATGATGGTGAACAACTTGCTCCGGCTGTCGGGGAAAACCGGCGATCGCAAATGGCGTGATCTGGCCGGCCGCACGCTCAAAGCCTTCGCGCCCGCGATGGATCAGAATCCGACGTCGCTGCCGATGATGGCGGCCGCACTCGACGCCTTTCTCGATTCGGAACCCGGGGAGAACGCGGTGGCTCACGCTCCACAGGTCCCAGCCGCACCCGATGCCCCGAAGAAATCCGACGCCGTCGTCAAAGTATCCGCCGTCGCCGACAAGCCGAACCCCGACGGCCAGCAACAAATCCGCATCACCGTCGCCATCGACAAGGGTTGGCACGTCTATGCGAACCCCATCGGCAACCCGGACCTCGAATCGTCGCAAACGAGTGTGACGATCAGCAGCAAGGGCAAAGCCGTTTCCGCTCAGATCACGTATCCGAAGGGCAAGCTGGTCAAGGATGCGGTTGTCGGCGATTACAATGTTTATGAGACCGAGGCCGTAATCACGGCGATCGTCCCGCGGCGGCCAGACGATCGGGAGCCGCTCGAGGTCGCCGTAAAGCTTCAGGCGTGCAACGAAAAACGCTGCCTGCTGCCATCGGTCGTGAAGATTGCCGTACCGTGATTCTGTGTCTGGCTCTTTTTGCAGATTGAGGAGACCGCAATGGAGATCGAACTTCGCTACTGCGCGGCGTGAGGCTATGAACCCCAAGCCGTCAGTTTGACGAGCAAATTGCTTGATGCCTTGAAACAGAAGATCCGATCGCTGACGCTGGTGCCGTCGAGCGGCGGCTGCTTCGAGTTGAAAGTGAACGGGGAACTGATTTACTCGAAACTCGAGACCGGCGAATTCCCGGACGAGTCGTGGGCCCTGAAGCAAGTACGGGCCAGAGGGAAATGATGGCGGCGGGAATGAAATCGCGGCTGTCTGATTATGCATCGTGCGCCGGCTGCGCGGCTAAGATTGCTCCGCAGACGATCACGATGGTACTGAATCAATTGCCGACGGCGCGCGATCCCAACCTGATCGTCGGACTGGAGACGCACGACGACGCCGGGGTCTATCGCTTGAGCGACGAGTTGGCGCTCGTTCAGACCGTCGATTTCTTCCCGCCGGTCATCAACGACCCGTACATTTACGGCCAGATTGCGGCCGCCAATGCGCTCAGTGATGTCTACGCCATGGGCGGCGTCCCCAAGACCGCGCTGAACCTTGTGTGCTATCCCGACAACGAACTCTCGCTCGAATGGCTAGGCCAGATCCTGGCCGGAGGCGCCGAGCGCTGCCTCGCGTCCGGCACGGCGATTGTCGGCGGCCACACCATCCGGGATGCCGAGATCAAATTTGGTCTCGCCGTGACCGGCGTCGTGCATCCGAATCGCGTGGTGACGAATGCGAGCGCGCGGCCGGGCGATCGGCTCGTGCTGACCAAGCCGCTCGGCACCGGCGTTGTCACGACGGCGCATAAGAAAGACGCCTGCCCGCCGGAACTCTTCCGCGCCGCCTGCGACAGCATGAGCGCGCTGAATGCCGGAGCCAGCGCGGCGATGCTTGCCGAGGAAGCCCACGCCGCCACCGACATCACCGGGTTCGGCCTGGCCGGCCACGGTCGGGAAATGGCCGACGGCAGCGGCGTCACGCTCCGGATCGAACTCGAGGCGCTGCCCGTGTTGCCCGGAGTCGAAGAGTTGGCGCGCCCGCCCTACCTGACCCGCGCCAGCAAGACGAATCGCGAGTACGTGCAGGAGACGCTGGAAATCCGCGGTTCACCGAACTCCGCGCGGCTGGAGCTGTTCTTCGACGCGCAGACCTCCGGCGGGCTCCTGATCAGCATCGCGCCGCATCGAGCCGAGCGGCTGGTCGAGCGAGCGAGGAAATCCGGCGCCGCGGCGGCGAGCATCGTTGGCGAAGTGTTGCCGCGACAGCGCGTCGCCTTGATCGTCGAGTAATCGTCCGTCACGATCCTTGCACGGCTTTGAGCGCGGCAGCCGCGGCTTCGCGCACCGCCGCCCGCCCGTCGCGAGTCGCGGCGGTCAAGGCCGGGATGGCCGCCTTCGCCGCCGGACCCAACAACCGCAATTCGTCGATGGCAGCCAATCGCACTTCGGCCGCTTCGTCGTTCATCCGTTCGATCAGAACCGGGACGAGTTCGTTCGGCTCGCCGACAGCCGCCAGCGCATGTACCGACTGCGACCGCACCGCCAGATCCGGATCGCGCAGAAGCTCGATCAGACGGGGCTGGGCCGACTTGCCGTCACGCCCCAATCGGCCGATCACCAGCGCAGATCGCTGACGAATCTCCGGCTGGACGTCTCTGAGCGCCTCCATGAGCGAGGGAAGGACGACCTTGGCGTCCGAGCCCCACTGTTCCAGGGCGATGATCGCTTGCTTGCGAACTTCGCCGGACTTGTCACCCGTGAGGGCCTTCGCCAACGCCGGTGCGGCGGCCTTGGCGGCTACGCCGATGCGCCCGAGTGCATAGGCGCTTTGCGATCGGACCAGCGCGTCATTGTCGCCGAGCGCCGCCGCCAGGGCCGGAGCCGCAGGCTCGGCTGCGGGGCCCAGCCGACCCAGCGCCTCTGCCGCCGCGGCCCGCGCCCGGCCATCCGCGTCCTGAAGCCCGGCGGCCAGAACCGCGATCACGACATCCGGCTTGCTCGCGCCGATCTTGCCGACCGCCGTGGCCGCGGCGGCACGGACTGTCGGCTCGCCGTCCGATTTCAGCACCGCGGCGAGGTCGTCGAGAGCCTCCCGGGCATCGGGTCCAAATGCGGCGGCAAGTTGGATCGCCTGCCGGCGCGCCTCCGCGACCGAGTCGCTCCGAGCGACTTTGCCGAGGGCGCGCACGACACGGGATTCGCGGACGTCCAGCAGTTCGAGGGCGAGCAGTGCGGACTGCCGGCGCTGCGCGTCAGCATCGTCGAGCAGCGCCAGCCATTGGCTGAGTGTGCGACCGCGGAGCTTCGGCTCATCGCCGGCGCGGGTGATTCCAACGAGCACCAGGATCGAGGCAGCGATCGCAGTCGTCCGACGCATGCCGCTCATCGTACCGACCGGCGCTGCTCGACGTCAAATCGTCCGCCATTGACGGTCTCTGCGCTCAGGCTTAGGTTGAAAACCGGATTGCGTCGCGGAGCCTTCGGGGCGCTTCATGGGCTGTACGTGTGTTGTCGGATTGCAGTGGGGCGACGAAGCAAAGGGCAAGATCGTCGATCTGCTCGCCGATCGTCACGACTTCATCGTGCGTTTCAACGGCGGCGCGAATGCCGGGCACACGGTCGTTCGCGACGGACGGAAGTTCAAGCTCTCCCTCTTGCCGACGGGCATTCTCCATTCCGAAAAGACGTCCGTGATCGGCAACGGCGTCGTGGTCAATCCGCGCCGATTTCGCGAAGAGGTCGAGGAGTTGCGCGCCGCCGGAGCGACTGTCGGAGGCAATCTCCTCGTCAGCGCTCACGCGCACGTCATCCTTCCATACCACTTCGAGGAGGAGCGATTGCTGGAGCTCGACGCCCCGGGAGCGATTGGGACCACGGGCCGTGGCATCGGTCCCTGTTATCGCGACAAGGCGGGGCGGGCGCATGCGATCCGCGTCGGCGACCTGCTGAATGCCGAGCGGCTACGCGATCGGCTGACGGCGATCGTCCCGGTCAAGCGGCGCGTGCTCGAAGCTCTGGCGCCGCCGGGTACAACGCCCAACCCGATCGATCTCGACGAGGTGATTGCCGAGTACACCGAGCACGGGCACGCGCTTCGCCCGCACGTGGCGCACACGGCTATCGTTCTCCGCGATGCAGTTCGATCGGGGAAGAGCGTCTTGTTTGAAGCGGCCCAGGGCAGCTTGCTGGACGTGGATCACGGGACGTACCCGTTTGTGACGAGTTCCAACAGCACGCCGGCCGGTGTCTGGAGCGGCTCCGGCGTGCCGGCCCGCAGGTTGGACCGGATCGTCGGCGTGCTCAAGGCATACACGTCGCGCGTCGGACATGGACCATTCCCCACGGAACTGACCGACGACATCGGCGAGCGAATTCGGCAGGTGGGGCGCGAATACGGCACGGTGACGGGCCGGCCGCGCCGCGTCGGCTGGTTCGACGCGGTCGCCGCGCGCTATGCCGCCGACGTCGCGGATGCCGACGAGTTAGCGCTGATGCTGCTCGACGTGCTCAGCGGATTGAACTCGATCGCCATCGCGATCGCATACGACACGCCGATGGGACGGACGACCGAGTTTCCCGCGGACGCGGTCCAGTTATCGCAATGCCGGCCGGTTCTCGAAACCCACCCGGGATGGGAGCAAGACGTGAGCACGGTCCGTCGTTTGCGCGATCTGCCCGACGCCGCGCGCCGCTACATCGAGCGGATTGAATCGCTGATCGGCCGCCCGATTCGCACGGTTTCGGTTGGTCCCGACCGTTCGCAGACGATTCGGGAGTGACGGCATGGCTCAGGGCAGTCCGTCGCCGGAGGCATTGGCGGCTCTGGGCGTGCCGCCCGATCGCCTGCCGCACCACATTGCCGTGATCATGGACGGCAACGGCCGCTGGGCGCGGGAGCGCGGGCTGCCCCGGCATGAAGGCCATCGCCGCGGAGTGGCCAGCGTTCGCTCGACCATCGAGGAATGCTGCCGGCTGGGCATCGGGCAACTGACGCTCTATTGCCTGAGTTCCGAGAACTGGAAGCGGCCGCAAGCCGAACTCGATTTCCTCATGGCCTTGCTCCATCAATACCTAATTGAGGAGCGGGCCGAGATCATGGAACAGAATATCCGATTCACAACCATCGGTCGGCGCTCCGGGCTGCCCGACGACGTCCTCCGAGAAATCGACGAGAATATCCGCCTCAGCCGCGAGAACACTGGCCTGACGCTGCGGCTGGCGATCAACTACGGCGCCCGAGCGGAACTCGTGGACGCGGTCCGGTCGATTGCCGAGCGCGCCCGCCGCGGCGAGGTGTTGCCGGATGCGATCGATGAAGCAACGGTGAGCGCGGCGCTCTACACGGCCGGCGCGCCGGACCCCGATCTGCTCATCCGCACGGCCGGGGAACTCCGCGTCAGCAATTTTCTCCTATGGCAGATTTCCTATGCCGAAATCTGGGTGACGCCGCGGTGCTGGCCCGATTTCGATCTGCCGACGCTGCACGACGCCCTCCGCGATTTCGCTCAGCGAGAGCGGCGCTTCGGCGGCCTGCTCGACCCACTCGACACTTGACGGAGCCGCGATGCTGCGAACCCGCTTGATCGTCGGCGCCATGCTCGCGGCCCTGACGGTCGGAATGCTGCTTGTCGATCAGCGCTTCGCGCCGTGGTTCCCGTTCCTGTTCGGGACCATGGCGTTCCTGTCCGTCGTTGGAACGCTGGAACTGCTCGCGCTGTTGCCCGAGGCGACGCGGCCAAATCGCGTTCTGGCCCTAGCCGGCGTGCTCGCCTTGATCGTGCTGGCGTGGGGCAAGATCATCGGCATCCGCTACTCGCTGAAATTCTCCGCAGGGCTGGAGATGAACGCCGCGACCTGGGTCTTCCACGGCTTCGCGGCGCTGATCTTGATTGCGTTTGTGTTCGAAATGGCGACGTTTCGCTCGGGTGGACACGCCCTGATTCGGCTCGCGCTGACGATCTGGCTCTTCGCGTACCTCGGATTGTTGCCGACGTTTCTTGCCATGCTTCGGACCAATCTCAATGAATGGACCGCGGACGCCATTCATCGCGGGACGGCGATGCTGGCGCTGGCGATCTTCGTGCCGAAGGCCTGCGACATCGGAGCGTATTTCACGGGCCGCGCACTCGGCCGACACAAGATGGCGCCGGCGCTGAGCCCCGGCAAGACCTGGGAAGGCGCGGCCGGCGGCTTGATCGCAGCCGTGGCCGCGGCGTTCGGGATCGACGCGCTCGGCGCGGTGATCCCCGGCAGCGGGTTCCAAATCGCGGCGTTTGGGTTGACCGTTGGCGGCGCCGGGATGCTCGGCGACCTCGCGGAGTCCATGATCAAGCGCGACTGCGAGCGCAAGGATGCATCCGACAATGTGCCGGGTTTCGGCGGCGTGCTCGACGTCGTCGATTCGATTCTGTTTGCGGCGCCGGCGGCGTATTGGTGGCTCGCATGATCTCGAACCGCCTCGCCGCCGATCTCTGAAACCCGCGTCAGGAGAGCCCCGGCCAACTACCCTAACCGAATGAGTTCGACCCGTAACATCACGCTGGCATCGCCGGAAGAGGCTGTGCAACTCTTCGGCCAGCGCGACGCCTTCCTGCGGATGGTGCGCGATGCCCTGGCCGTTCGCCTGATCGCGCGGGGCGACACGCTGCAAATCGAGGGCGATCCGGAATCGGTCGAACGGGCCGAACGCGTCTTCGAGCAGTTGCGGCAGACGCTGCGCACGCAAGGGCAGATTCAACCGGAAGACGTCCGCACCATGTTGGCTGTCGTCCAGCGCGGCGCCGAGCGCGGCGCGGAAGCGCTCGGAGTCATGGACGGCGGACGCTATCTCCGACCGCGAACCGACGGCCAGGCGCGCTACGTCCACGCCATGCGCGAGCATGACGTCGTCCTCTGCGTCGGACCCGCGGGCACCGGCAAGACCTACCTGGCCGTCGGCATGGCCGTCACGCTGCTTCGGCAGAATCTCATCAAGCGCATCGTCCTGGTTCGCCCAGCAGTCGAAGCCGGCGAACGCCTCGGTTACTTGCCCGGAGACTTGCAGGCGAAGATCAACCCGTATCTCCGGCCGCTGTTCGACGCACTCAACGACATGATGGAGCCGGAGCAGGTCCGGCGCTATCTCGACAATGACGTAATTGAAATCGCTCCGCTGGCGTACATGCGCGGCCGGACGCTCAATCAGGCGGTCATCATCCTGGACGAGGGGCAGAACACAACCGTGCCGCAGATGAAAATGTTCCTCACGCGCATGGGGCACGGATCGAAGATCATCGTCACGGGGGACGTCACGCAGGTCGATCTGCCGCGAACGATGCGGAGCGGATTGGTCGATGCGATGCAGCGCCTCCGGAAGATCGAGCGAATCGGACTTGTGTTCTTGGATGCGAGCGATATCGTCCGGCATCCGTTGGTGCAACGGATCGTCGCGGCTTACGAGAGTGACAACCTGAAGAAACGCACGCGGGCCGACGGCTAGTCAAACCTAAACCCTGATCGGGATTTGGGTTGAGGAGCTCGCATGTTCGGGACCCTCACGCGTGTACCGCTCAAGCGAGGCGCTCGGACGGTTTCGTCGCCGTCCATTTCCTGGCTGACCCGACTTCGACAGCATCCCCGAAGCCCCCGGTTTCTCATCGTCGTCCTGGCCAGCGCAGTCATTGCCATCATGACGTACTCCGCGAGCTTGCCGCTGCCGTTCCGGGTCGGAGAGATACCGGCGCGCGGGTTGCGCGTGCGCGTCCCATTCATCGTGGTCACGGAGCCACAGTCGGAATGGGCCAGCGAGGATTGCGACCGCCCGACGCCGACCGTCGAGCAGTTTCCCGCCGGCGTGCTGCTCGCCAAGGCCGGTGAGCCGATCAGCGAGCGGCAACTGACGCTGCTGCGGCGCGAGCATCGAGCCTACCGCGATTCGCTGACGTGGGAATCGCGGCTGGCTCGCGGCACCGCGATCTTCCTCACAGTGACGCTCCTGGCCGTCGTCATCGTCCTGTACGTCGCGCGATTTCAACCGGGAATCGCGGCGGATTGCCGCCGCGTCGCCGGCATCAGCGCGCTGGTCGTGGCGACGCTCGGGCTGGCACTTTTGCTGGCCCGCGCTCCCTGGTACGCGATCATGGCGCCCATGACCGTGACGGCCATGGTGCTCACGATTGCATACAACCCGCCGTTCGCGCTCTTGATGTCGTTCAGCCTGGCGCTCGTGACGTCGCTCGCTCTTGGCGCCAAGCTGGAGATCCTGTTGATTCAACTGGCGGGGCTGGCGACGAGCGTGCTCTTGCTGCGCAACGTCACGTCACGGTCGCGGCTGGTGCGCGTGGGACTTGAGGCGGCGCTCGCCTGTGCCGCCATGACCATCGCAACCGGCATTCTGGGCGGACAAACCGCGTCGTTCATCTCCGCCGAGGCGGGTCGCAATTTTCTCTGGTGCGCCTTGGGCGGGTTCATCCTGTGCGGGGCACTGCCCGTCGTCGAGTTTGCGTTCGGCATCGTGACCGATGTCAGCCTGGTGGAACTCGCGAACAGCAGTCACCCGCTCCTTCAAGAACTCATCCGCCGAGCGCCGGGAACCTACACACACAGCATGACCGTGGCCACGTTGGCGGAAGCCGCCGCCAAGGCGGTCGGTGCGAACGTACTGCTCGCCCGAGTGGGCAGCTATTTCCACGACGTCGGCAAAATGCTCAAGCCCGATTACTTTGTCGAGAATCAGGACGACGTCAACCGCCACGACGAACTCGAGCCGGGCCTGAGCACTCTGGTCATCGTCGGGCACGTCAAGGACGGAATGGCCCTGGCGGAGCAGTATCGCTTGCCGAAATTGGTCGCGGACCTCATTCAACAACATCACGGCACGACGTTGGTCGAGTATTTCTACCGCGAGGCGTTGCGGCTTCACGGCCGCGAACCGACTCCGGCCCTCGAAGCGACGTTTCGCTATCCCGGCCCGAAGCCGCAATCGCGAGAAGCGGGCATCCTGATGTTGGCCGACGCCGCGGAAAGTGCCAGCCGGGCGCTCACCGCTCCGACTCCGAACAGCCTGAGGAAACTCGTGCACGACCTGACGATGCGACGTCTGCTCGACGGGCAATTTGACGACAGTGGTTTGACCCTGACCGATCTGTACCGAATCGAAGAGAGTTTGAGCAAGGGTTTGATCGCGCTCTTCCACTCACGGATCCGTTACCCGGACGCGCCGTCTCGAAAAGCGGGCTAGCGAATTCGCCGAGAAGCAAACAGGGCAACGCGGCCGAGGGCGAACGGCCGCGCTCGATGATTGGTGCGAATCACTGCGGAATCAGCACGGTGTCGATCACGTGAATGACGCCGTTGTCGCAGACGATGTCCGTCTTCACGACCTTGGCATTGCCGATCATCACGTTGCCATCGACGATGCGAATCGGCAGCATTCCGCCCTGCACCGTCTTGGCGCTCTTGCCTTCCAGAGCCATCGCGTCTTTCGCCATGACCTTGCCCGGCACGACGTGGAAGGTGAGCACTTTCTTCAGCTTGTCTTTGTCCTTCAGCAGACCTTCGACCGTCCCGGCAGGCAGCTTTGCGAACGCCTCGTCAGACGGCGCGAATACGGTGAACGGCCCCTTCCCCTTCAGCGTGTTCACCAACCCGGCTTCCTTGACCGCAGTCACCAGCGTCTTGAAATTCCCAGCCGACACCGCCGTGTCGACGATGTCCTTGCCGGCAGTCTTGTCCTCGGCCCACACACCGGCCGACGCGGCACCGAACACCAGCGCCAGGCATACAAACATCGCTTGCTTCATGGGAGCACCTCCAGGATTCCGTTCGGCACATTCCCCCTGAATGCGCCGTCGCCTATTCATAGAGCCCAACTCGGGAGCGGACCAACTGGAAAGCCGAGATTCGAGAATCCACCATTCCACTCGTCGGCGCTGGCGGTTGCCTCGGGGCGAAATAGAATGCCGGAAAGCCTGGATCAGCTCAGTCTCGGAAGGATTCCGCCGTGTCCACGCTGTTCCATTCTCGGCGCTTCTGCGGTTTCGGCCCCAGCGTGTTCGATCCGGAACCGCTGCCGGACGTGCAAGACGTGACGGCGCGCGGGCCGGCCAAGCTGCGCGAACGACTTCGGAAAGTCTGCCCGCGTTCGGCCGGCGTCTACGGCATGATCGATCCACGCGGCCGGCTGGTTTATGTCGGCAAGGCGAAGTGTTTGCGCGGCCGGCTGTTGTCGTACTTCCGCCCCAACAGCCGCGATCCGAAAGCTGGTCGAATACTGGAATCGACGCGGAGAATTGTCTGGGAGCCGGCGCCCAGCGAGTTTGCCGCGTTGCTGCGCGAGCTCGAACTGATTCGCCGGTTCCGACCGAGCTACAACGTGCAAGGCCAGCCGGGCCGCCGCCGCGTCGCCTACGTGATCCTGAGTCGCCCGCCGGCGCCGCACCTGAGCGTGGCGCGGGAGCCGCCGGCCAACGCCATCGCCGCCTGGGGCCCCGTGCTCGGCGCGCGCCGGCTCGTCGAAGCAGTCCGCCGAGTCAACGATGCGTTCCGGCTCCGCGACTGCGAAACGGCACAGTCGATCCGCTTCGCCGACCAACGCTCACTCTTCCCGATCATTCACTCGGCCGGATGCCTGAGACAGGAAATCGGCACCTGCTCCGGCCCCTGCAATGAGGGCGCGACGCGGTTGGAGTACACCCGGCAAGTCCGAGCCGCGAGAGCCTTCCTCGACGGCCGCGACACGTCATTGATCGACAAACTCGATGGAGAAATGCGGGCGTTCGCCCACGCCCAACTCTATGAACGGGCCGCCGCGGTGCGCGACAAACTGACGCCGCTGCGCTGGCTTGACGGACGGCTGGCCTGGCTTCGAGACGCTCGGCAGTCCCATTCGTTCGTCTATCCCGTTTGCGGGGACGACGGCCGGACGCTGTGGTATCTCATCAGCCGCGGCCAGGTGCGAGCCGCGGTCGCCGAGCCGCGCAACGCCGGGGCGCGATCGGCGGCGAGCCGAGTTCTGCGCGACGTATTCACCGGCCGCAACCGCTCCAGCCTTCCGATGGCCGACCAGATGGACAGTATCCTGCTCGTGACCGCCTGGTTTCGTCGGCACCCCGACGAGCGCGTCCGCCTGATGCTGCCCGACGAGGCGCTGGACCGCTGCAGCGGAGCCCGGGTCGCCGGTTAGCCGCGAGGCGAGTTGGACACGCCGAGTGCTCGGCGCGCTCAGCTCGCCTCGCAACGAAACGCTGTAAGATGATGGTGTGCTAGCGGCGAACCAACTCGTCGATTCCATCCGGACTTTCCGCCGCGTCGCGGTGGCGCTCAGCGGCGGCGTCGATAGCGCCGTCGTCGCCAAGGCGGCGCATCTTGCGCTCGGCTCGGATGCCGTGGCCATCACCGCCGATAGTCCGAGCGTCACCCGCCGCGATCTCACGGAAGCCCGCCGCGTCGCGGAGTTCATCGGCATCCGGCACGTCGTGATTGGCACGGATGAATTCTCGAAGCCGGACTATACTCGCAACGACGGCCGGCGCTGCTACCACTGCAAAAGCGAACTGTACGATCGCATCTTGGAGCTGCGATCGCAACTTGGCTTTGACGTGATCTGCAGCGGGGCCAACCAAGACGATCTCGGCGACTATCGCCCCGGTTTGCAGGCCGCGGCCGAGCGGGGCGTGCGGCACCCGTTGCAGGAGGCGGGATTTGGAAAGTCCGTCGTGCGGCAACTCGCCAACCTGTGGAGCCTGCCGGTGCGAGACAAGCCGGCATCGCCGTGCCTGTCGAGCCGCATCGCCCCGGGAGTTGCCGTCACCATGGAACGAACGGCGCGGATTGAGGCCGCTGAGACCATTCTCCGCGATCTCGGCATCGCCGATTGCCGGGTCCGATTGCACGACGGTGAATTGGCGCGGATCGAAGTTCCGCTCGAGGCGATCGCCGCGCTCGCCGCCCCGGATTTGCGCCGGCGGTTGTGCGAGCAGATGCGCGGACTTGGATTTCGATTCATCACGCTGGACCTGGAAGGATTGCGTTCCGGCAGCTTGAACGAATTGATCGATGTGACCATCCGCAACGACTACCTACCCCGAGGCGGACCATGATCTTGACGCCCCTGCCCGCAGCCGCCGTGCTCGACGGCTACTTCCTGGAAGCGAGAAGCAAGCTGCTGGACCTGGCGGCGATCCTCGACCGCATCGATCGCGGCGGCGGCAGCACCGATCCACGGCTGGAACGAATTCACGAAGCCATCACCACCTTGCGCCACGCCGGCGCCGCCAGGGCCGAGCGCGTGCAGAACGTCTTCTCACTGCCGTACGATCCGAACTGGAAGCGGCCTGCACCAAGGAATGCCGGATGAATTACATCGACCCGCACATTCACATGATCTCCCGAGTCACGGACGACTACCAGCGCATGGCCCAATGCGGCTGTGTGGCGGTCAGCGAACCGGCGTTCTGGGCCGGGTTCGATCGCGGCAGCGCCGCGGCGTTTCACGATTACTTTCGCCACCTGACGGAATTCGAACCAAAGCGGGCCGCTCAGTTCCACATCAAGCATTACTCTTGGCTCTGCATCAACGCCAAGGAAGCCGAAAATGTCAAACTCTCCCGCGAGGTCATCGCCCTGATTCCCGAGTTTCTCAATCGACCAAACGTACTTGGCATCGGCGAAATCGGGCTCAACAAGAACACGCCGAACGAGGCGACCGTGTTTCAGGAGCACGTCGATCTGGCCGTGAAGCATGACGAATTGATCCTGATCCACACGCCGCACCTGGAGGACAAAGCCAAGGGCACTCGGATGATCGTGGACATGCTCACCCACGATCAGCGCGTCCGACCCGAGCGGGTGCTGATCGACCACGTCGAGGAGCACACCGTGAGACTGGCGCTCGACAACGGATTCTGGTGCGGCATGACGCTGTACCCCACGACCAAGTGCACGCCGGAACGGGCCGTCGACATTCTCGAACGCTACGGTACGGAGCGAATCTGCGTGAACTCCGCTGGCGATTGGGGCAAGTCGAATCCCCTGGCCGTGCCGGAGCTGATCCTCGAAATGCGACGCCGGGGTCATGCGGAGTCCGTCATTCACAAAGTTGTGTACGACAATCCGCTGGCGTTTTTTCGACAGTCAAAGCGCTGGGTCGATTGGCAGTGAGCCGAGCCTCGCATCGTGCGGGGCTGCGGACAGAGTCAGCGGGTGCTCGGCCGATGCCGGTAACGGCGCCGGAGTGATGCTCGGTTCATGTATTTCCTCGCCATCGAAACGTCATGCGACGAGACCGCCGCGGCCGTGTTCACCGACGAGCCGCGAGTGCTGGCCAACGTCATCGCTTCACAGACCGATCTCCATGCACGATTCGGCGGCGTGGTGCCGGAGGTCGCTGCCCGAGCGCATCTGCGGCAACTGTTGCCGGTCATCGACGAATCCCTGCGCCGCGCCGGCATCGGCATCCGCGACATTGGCGCGGTGGCGGTGCATCACAAGCCGGGGCTGGTCGGCGCACTTCTGGTTGGTGTCAGCGCAGCCAAGGCGCTCGCGCTCGCGCTCGGCGTACCGCTCCTGGCCGTGAATCACGTTCACGCCCACGTCTATGCCTGCCGGCTCGCGGCGGGGCGGGATATCTTTCCCTGCGTCGGTTTTGTGGTGAGTGGCGGTCACACAGTTCTATTTGATTGCCGGACCGCACTGGATTTCTCCGTGCTCGGCACGACGCGCGACGACGCCGCGGGCGAAGCGTTCGACAAGGTCGCGTCCATCCTTGGGCTGCCATTTCCCGGCGGCCCGGCCATTGAGCGCGAAGCGCTGGTCGGGAATCCGGCTGCGTACCGCTTCCCCCGCTCCCGACTTGAGCCGGATAGTCTCGATTTCAGTTTCAGCGGATTGAAGACAGCCGTGCTCTACGCCATGGCCGGGCAGGACCGGCAAATGCCGGCGGAGCCGCCGACCGGCCAACGGCGCGCCGACTTGGCGGCGAGCTTTCAAGCCGCAGTGGTTGATGTGCTCGTGCACAAGGCTCGGGCGGCGCTGCGGACCACGGGCTATTCGACCTTGGCTATCGGTGGGGGCGTTGCAGCCAATCAATCGCTGCGGCGGGCGTTGGAGGAAATGTGCGCGGCCGAGTCGGCCGCCTTCCTCACCGCCCCGCCGGAGTACTGTACGGACAATGCCGCGATGGCCGCGCTGGCCGTCGAACATTGGAAACAGGGCCAGTTCGCGCCGCCCGATCTCGACGCCGAGCCGAACCTCATCTGACGGTCCGGCTCATTTCTTCGCGCCGATGACCTTTTTCACCTCGGCAATAATCGCCGCGATGCCCGCATCGTCCAGCGGCTTATCCGGCGTGAAGTCCCAGCGGCCGCGAATCGTGTGGTTTGAGTACACGAGCACGATGACCGACGTCTCCGGCGCGATGCCGTAGCGGCGCGCGCGCTCGTTGCTGTCGACGGTCGGCGACAGATCCAATCCCAGCGGAATGTGCTTCAGTTTCAGGCTCTGGGCGAACGCCTCGATCTTCTTGACGATTTCACTTTGTCCCTCGTCTTTGAGGAACTCATCCTTCAGGCCGAGGAACACGCCCCAGGCGTGCAGCCGGGCCGCCTTATTGCGATCCACGGTCTGCTCGAGGGCGGCAAACAGCTTACCGAGCGGCTGGTCGGCGGCCGGTGGTTCGCCATGCACGAACACCGCGACAGCCGGATCAAGCCCGAATCGCGTGACGAAATCGTGGAACTTGCCGACGCGGCCGCGGTCGCCGGCGTTCTGACGCTCGCTGGGCAGAAGCCCCTCGCTGGACGGCGGCGGCACTTCTCCCGTAACGACAAAGACTCGGAACGGTCCCGGCAGCGGCTGTCCCGGCTTGGCGCCTTGGGCGCGGGCGCTTCCGGCCAGCACTGCCGCGGCCAGCGTTGCCATCGCTACAACCCGCACGATCTTCATGGCCTGGTCTCCGCAAATCCGTTCCGGCGAACTTCCATCGCCCTGCATTCAGCCTGAGGGTGGCGCGCGGCGGTGTCAAGGCAGGATTGAATTTCCCGCGGCAGCAACGCCGACCACGCTTGGCGCGACGAGCACAGCCGCCGCAAACGATAACCCCCGGCCTAATCTGACCGGGGGTCGTGGTGTTGGGAATTGGATGCGTCGTCAGCGTCCCGTTTTCACCGGCGGCGTACCGCAGCAAACCGGAGTGTTGTTCACCATCAGCCAGCAGGTGCAGCCGCTCGCCATCATGCACGACAGGCATTCGCAGCACGCCTGGATCATCTTGCAGCAATCCGCGTCGCCCGAGGTGCAGGTGACGCAGCAACCGTCCTTGGTCATTTCCCACTTGCACAGGCCCATCGTCAGGTTGCAGCAGCAAACCATCATTCCGTTGAGCATGCAACAGCAGGAGCACATGCCGCCCTGGAGCGACATGCAGAGGTTTTGCATCATGCTGCACGCCATCGGATCGTCGCAACTGCAGGTGATTTTCATCCCGCCGGTGCACTTCTCGACCTTCATGGTGCACCGCGGCACCATGAGAAAGTTGGGCGTGGTCGGCATGCCAGTCGTCGTTCCGACGGCCGGCGGCGCCATGCCGGGCACGCCCATGGCGGGCATCGCCATGGCGGTGCGCTCCACCATCATCGCATTGGCCATTGTGGTACTCCTTTCGCCAATTGCCGGCCCGCCCGTCCATCGGGCGTCCCCCGGCCACCGTGCGGACGATTATACCGTCCAAGGTAACGGTTGCAACGACTTTGTGGATTCTGCGGATCTTGCCGGCGGGAATCTCTCCGGGACGGCGACGGCCGCCACCCCCGGTTCGTATCATGATTTCGACACCGTGGGCCAACTCTTTTTCGCGTGGTGACGTCCATGAGCGCGCCGCTCGTCGGAATCATCATGGGATCCCGCAGCGACTGGGAGACGATGCGTTTTGCCGCGGAAACATTGGAAAAATTGGGCATCGCGCACGAGGTGCGCGTCGTCTCGGCCCATCGGACGCCGGACCTGCTGTTCGAGTATGCCGGCAATGCCGCGAATCGCGGACTCCGGGTCCTGATCGCGGGCGCCGGCGGAGCAGCGCATCTGCCCGGCATGACCGCGGCGAAGTCAGCTCTACCCGTTCTGGGAGTGCCGATTGAATCGGCGATCCTCCACGGCGTGGACTCGCTGCTGTCGATCGTGCAGATGCCGGCCGGAATCCCGGTCGGCACGTTAGCCGTCGGCCGAGCCGGGGCGATCAATGCCGCGCTGCTGGCGGCCGCCATTCTTGCGATCAACGATGCCACGATTCGCGCCGCCCTGGAGCGATTTCGAAACGAGCAGACCGCCGGTGTTCTCGCGAATCCCGATCCGCGAGTCGAGGTTCGCCCATGACCATCGGCATCGTCGGCGGCGGGCAACTCGGCCGGATGCTGATTCTTGCCGGCGTGCCGCTCGGCCTGCGGTTTCGCGTGCTCGATCCCGTTCCCGAAGCTGCGACGGATGGTCTGGCGCCGCGCGTCGCTGGCGACTTCGACGACTTCGCGGCTTTGGCGGAGTTTCACCGCGGGCTCGATTGCGCGACGTACGAGTTTGAGAATGTCCCCGTCACGTCGGCGCGCTGGCTCGCTGACCGCCTGCCGGTCTTCCCCCCGCCGGATGCGCTGGCGGTGGCGCAGGACCGCGTGGCCGAGAAGCAGTTCTTCCGCGATCTGTCGATCCCGACTCCGGCGTTTCGCGCCGTGCAGGAGCGGGCGGAGTACGACGATGCCCTCGCGGAAATTGGTCTGCCGGCCGTCCTGAAGACTCGGCGCTTCGGCTACGACGGGAAGGGGCAGCGCGTGTTGACGTCGCCGGCAGACTGCGCGCGCGCGTGGGAGCAACTCGGCGGCCGGCCGCTGATCCTCGAAAAGTTCATCCCCTTCACTCGAGAATTGTCCATCGTCGCGGTTCGGGGGCGATCCGGTGAATCGGCAGCGTATCCGTTGGCCGAGAACCGCCATCGCAACGGCATTCTCGCGCGATCCCTGGCACCGGCCGGCACGGACGAGTTGCAATCCGAAGCGGAAGATTTCGCGCGCCGCGTGCTGGATCGGCTGAGTTACGTCGGCGTCCTGGCGATCGAGTTTTTTGAGTTGGACGGCCACTTGATCGCCAATGAAATGGCGCCGCGCGTGCACAATTCGGGGCATTGGACGATCGACGGCGCCGCCACCAGCCAGTTCGAGAATCACTTGCGGGCGCTCGCCGGCTGGCCGCTTGGCTCGACTGTTCCCACCGGGCACGCCGCGATGTTCAACCTCATCGGAACGCTGCCGGCGCTGCCGCCGTTGCTCGCGGTTCCCGGCGCGCATCTGCACTTGTATGGCAAATCGCCGCGACCGGGACGCAAGCTCGGACACGTGACCATCGTCGCCCCGACGCGGGGCGAACTCGAGCATCGCCTCGAGCATCCGGCGCTGAAATCCCTTGTGAGCGAACCCGAGAGTTCCTAACACAGCATCACGGAAATCCCGACGACGTTTGCGGAGACTCGAACTCATGGCTACCACCGCTGGCGGCAAGACAATCGTCACCCTGATTCCCGGCGACGGCGTCGGGCCCGAATGCGTCGAATCGACTCGGCGTATTATTGAGGCGACCAAGGTGCCGATCGAGTGGGAAGTGCGCCACGCCGGCGAAAGCGTCTTCAAGCAAGGCATCGCCTCCGGAGTGCCGCAGGACACGATCGAATCGATCCGCAAGACGCGCTGCGTCCTCAAAGGTCCGCTCGGGACGCCGGTCGGCTACGGCGAGAAGTCCGCCAACGTCACGCTTCGCAAACTGTTCGAGACCTACGGCAATATTCGGCCGGTCCGCGAATTGCCCGGCGTGACCACGCCCTACTCCGGCCGCGGCATCGACCTCGTCGTCGTTCGCGAGAACATCGAGGATTTGTACGCCGGCATCGAGCACATGCAGACGCCCGGCGTCGCGCAATGCCTCAAGCTGATCTCACGCAAGGGGTGCGAGAAGATCGTGCGCCTGGCGTTCGAGTTCGCCCGCGCCGAAGGCCGTAAATCCGTCGCTTGCGCCACCAAGTCGAACATCATGAAGATGACCGAGGGCATGCTCAAACGCACCTTCGAGTCGGTGGCCAAGGAGTACCCCGACATCGAAAGCTGGCACGTCATTATCGACAACTGCGCTCACCAACTCGTCAAGAAGCCGGAACAGTTTGACGTGATTGTCACGACGAACATGAACGGTGACATCATCAGCGACCTGACGTCGGCGCTGATCGGCGGGCTCGGATTCGCGCCATCGGCCAACTTGGGCAATGGCATCGCGATCTTCGAAGCGGTGCATGGTTCGGCGCCGAAGTACGCCGGAAAGAACGTGATCAATCCGACGGCTGTTCTCGGCTCCGGCGTCATGATGCTCCGTTACCTCGGCGAATTCGAAGCCGCCAACGCCATCGAGCACGCGATGCTCGTGACGCTGGAGGACGGCAAGGTCCGCACCGGCGACGTGGTCGGCTACAACTCCGGCAAGAACGGCACGACCACGCAGTACACGGACGAGATCATCAAGAATCTCGGCCGCAAGTCCGCGAAGTGGAAGGTGCGCGATTACAAGCCGATCAAGATGCCGGAGATTTCGACCGAACCGGCATTCGTCAAACCCAAGTCGCGGCGCGTTGCCGGCGTGGACGTGTTCGTGGAAGCCAACCTCATGCCGGAGCAACTCGGCAAGGCAATCGAAGAAGCGATTGCCGGGTCCGCGTTCAAGCTCAAGATGTGCTCGAGCCGCGGGACCAAGGTGTATCCGCCGACAGGCACCGTGATCGACGTCAATGATCAATACCGCTCGCGGCTCATGCTCGCCGATGGCGCCGGCAGCGCGACGGACGCTCAGATCATCGACGTCATTCAGCGAATCGCGGCCAAAGTGCCGTGGAGCCACATCGAGAAACTGCACGAATTCGACGGCGAGCCGGGGTGGACCAAGGCCCAGGGCGAGGACTGATCCCGCGCAAGTTCCGCGACCAGGCGCGTTGAATCCTCAGACAGTACCTTCCCCAAGAACTCACGGCCCCGAAGCGACGGTCGCTTCGGGGTCGTGAGCGTTTTAGACGATTCATTTCGGCTTGGCCGGCAGGACCGGATCGGCGCCCCGACCGTGGCGGATTCGCGGCCAGAACAGCTCGAACTTGAACGTCGGGTCGTTGTCTGTGTCGTGGCATTTCTGGCAGAGATCGTTGACATTCTTGACGATTTTCTGCTCGGCCGGGGTGAGCTGGTTGTAGCCCAGGGCCATGCGCTCAGGCGGCGGCAGCAAGTCGTCCTTGTGGGATTTCCACGGGCTCATAAGCCTTCGGAACTCGAGGTTATCCGGGTTCGACGCATGGGGATTGCCCGGGCCGTGGCAGTTCTCGCAGCCGACCTCCTTGAACTTGGCCGAATCCTCGCCGTGATAGCCTGTCTGGTATCCGTAGCCCACGGTGTGACAAACAACGCACTCCGGATCGAATTGGCGATTCTTCGGCTTGCGCGCGTACTTCACGAGGGCCTCAAAGGCCTTCGAATGGCTGTGCTTTTTCTTTGAGCCGATGGCATCCTGCTGCCAGATCGCGAACTCCTTGATGTGACACTTTTTACACTGCTCGGAGCCGATAAACGTGACCTTTTCGTTGGGAAGTTGCACCTGGACCGGGTGGGCGATCTGCGGCACGGTCTTGACTAGCTGCAGGTCCTTGACCTGCCGCGCGTAATCCTCCAGAATCTTGAGCACCGGATTGAGCGCTTCCCGGTCGCGATCGGTTTCGAAATCTTCACTCATTTCGACGAATCGATAGTGCTTGTCGAAGCCGCCGTTGGCGTCGCGAAAGATGCCGACGACGCCAACGTGCCGGCCGCGCTGCCCGACGCGGACGATCATCGTCTTGCCGACCATGTCCGCCCGGGCCGGCGGCTCCTCCTCCGCGGAGAGGCACAGAATCACGTCGAATTTGTCCGCAAAAGTCGGATCAACCTGTCCGAGCGCGTTCGGCGCTCCGGCGACGGATCGAGCCGACTCGAATTCCCCCTGGTATAGCAGCACCCGGAACGGGACTTTCTCCTGATCCATCTTGGCCAGCGCCGCCTGGAGCGCCGGTTTGCCGCTCATTTGGGGTCCCTGCGGCGTGTTGATCGTTTCGAACCGGAGGTTGAGCGCGGCGCCCTGGGCCATGACGCTCGGCCCGGCAATGCCGACGATGCCGACCCGCGGCATGCCGTCGCCGGAACGAATTACCATGCTTTCGATCACCGACCCGTTCGGACCCGGAAACGTGACGGATCGATCCGCCATGTTGCCGCACAACAGCGGTGGGAACTTGGCTGGATTCTGAAAGACGTTGTCGGCGAGCGCCTTGAAGAGATCGAGTTTGAAATCGTGTTCGCCGAGCGCGATCGCGGCGTAATCGAGTGCGGCGAGCGCGCGGATCGCCGTGTCGAATTTCAACAACGATTGCTCCACCTGGGTGCCGCTCTGCAACGTCACCAGATCGCCGAGGTCGACGGAGACCACCGGCCAGCCGCGCTCGCGCAGCTTGGCGATGAAGTTATACCGCCGCTCGAAACCGCCGAGCTGCCGCTCCGTGCAACCGCAGAATTTCAAGTAACTGTGCTGTTGACCAGTGAGGACGAGGACGAGTTCCGGCTTCTGATTCGCCGGCCAGTCGGAAAACAGCCCCTCGGGCAGCGGCCGGGACATCGGCGACGAGGGCGGCGCCGGCTGGGGCGACGGCTCAGCCGAACCCGGCAGGGCGATCAAAACACCCATGATGCCCGCCAGCCCCAGCGCGCCCAGGAGGCTGCCGAAATAGTCGCTTGCGTTCATCGCCATCGCGGGGCTCCTCCTGGCGCCGCGCCGAGCAAGCCGTTGTGCGGCCGGCCGGCGCGCATCCCTCCATGTTGAGCTATCGCACAGTGGCGTTGCCGACAACCGGGATGCGGATGAGGCGCGGCGGGTCGGCGACCGTCTCGAGCAGAATCGCGCTGTTGGGCGGCAGGAATCCGGACACGCGATCGGCCTCAATTTCGACTTGCAACTTCCACCGCCGGTAGGCCGAGCCTGCCGACGTCTCCGTGAGCTTCACCTGAAGGTATTCCGGCGTGGCGCTCTTGAATCGCACCTGCAAGTTTGGATCCTTCGCCCGGACTTCGATGACTTTCTCATGCGGCCGATCGGCGCGAAAGCTGCCAAGGTTGACGCGATCGCGATCGGCGTCTTCTCCAATTTCAATCGCTCCACGGACCATGCCCTGGATCATGATCGCCGCTGCGTCCTTGCTGACGTCGTTGAGAATCTGAACCCGGCGCGATAGCGGGCCGAGATCGAGCTGGGCGCCGTCCTTCCGCTCGTACACCACGATCGGAATGGCATAGGCCGCACGCCACTTCGTGGGTCCGATGAGTCCCGCCGCGCGCAGCGACTTGACTGCCTCGACGCGCTCGGCGGCGCTCAACAGCCGCGGCGGGCCAATCTCAATACACGGGTGCGGGGATCGCTCCTCGATCTTGAGTTGAAACTGATCGCGCGTCGAAGACCAGGCATACAGCGTCTGCTCGCGGCGGTCGTTGAACTGCAAATCGCCGACCATCACGACCGGCGACGAAATGATCACGGGAGGCACGACCAGCACCGGGACCGAGAATTGCGTCGTTTCCGCGACCGAGCCGATGCGGTGCTGCACGTCGGCGGTCAGGGTCTGTCCCTTGGCCTCTCGGCCGTCCCATTTCATGCGGATGATCGCCCACTGGGGTCCGCGAGCGGGATCGGCGGCCGGAACCTTCACCCCTGGCGCCGTCGCGTCGCGATCTCGTGGCGTCAGCGCCGTCCAATGCAGCCCGGACAGTTCGCGAACGGCCGTCGCGCCGGTCCAGTCGGGGGCACCGATCAGTGCCAAAGCCGCCCGCAGCGGTGAGAGTTTCTGCAGCCGATCGCGCCACGCCTCGATTTCCGCCGGCGGCACGATCGCCACGTCGACCTCATTGCAGACGCACGACTTCTTGATCAGGGCGACTGTCACCGGGGCGTCGTGTTCGTTGCTGACCCAGAAATCGTACTGGCCGCCGCTGCCCTGCTCGAACTCGGCCGCGTAATTGGGTTCGTCCGGATCCCAGCGCGCCCGGTCGAGGCGAATGCGCAGCGGCGGGCCGCTCACCTCGCCCGGGCCGGCGCTGACGACCGGCTTCTCGATCGGCGAGCTCGTGCTCTGGCGGAAGAACGTCAAGCCGAACACGATCGCCGCAATCAGAACGACGAGCAGCCCGTATTGCAAAATTGATCGCATGGAATGGGAACGCGACGAGGACACAAGCGAGCCGGTGACCGGCGTCTGTACACAGTTTACGGACCAGACCCGCCTATGGTTCGCCGCTACCGGCGCTGACGGATCTCGTCGCGCAATCGGGCCGCGACTTCGTATTCTTCATTGGCGACGGCCCGGGCAAGTTGCTCGTGCAGCGTCTCTTCGATGCCGTGCAGGCTGCGCAGCGACTGCTCCAGTTTGCGCAACTCCTGCACGAGCACGTCGTCCTCGATCTGGTCTTCCAAACCGTGCTCCGTGAAGAATCGTTGAATTGTCTCCAACGCGCCGTGAACGGCGTCCACGGCCGCTTCGGGGTCGTTGCGCTCGACCGCCAGCGCCGCCGCCGCCTGGGCGCGGTGAAAGAGCACGAACCCGCGGAACTGCTCGTGAGCCATGCGATACTCGTCATCCGGCGCATGGTCGCGGACAAAGTCCATGAACGCAAGCGTATGGTCGGCGTCGGCGATAGCGCGATCGAATTCGCGGAGCGCCAGCCAGGCCACGCGCCGCTGAAAGAACTGGACGAACTCGCGGTCGGCTTCCGCGCTTTGCGATGGGTTGAGATGAAACTCGCGGCCGCCATCGCGATGCCGTTCCGCCAGATCGCGGAGGTATTCGAAGTACGTCGTGTAACCGTGCGGGCGGGCGCCGTCGGGCCGACCTTCGGTCTCCAATTGCAAAACGCCCAGATCGAGGCGCACCTGGATGACGTTCCGTCCGTCGCGCGCCGTCACCAGCCGCGCTTGCGTCACGCCCGGCTGCACGTCCCAGTCGTGGAGGATCGCGTCGATGTCCCGTTGCATGCTCGATCCGCTCCGCCCGGCGGCCAGTCCGCCCGGTGCCTTCAGGCTACCAGATTCCACCATTCGGGCAAGAACGAACCGCGGCGTACGAATAACGGGACAGAACCAGCCGAACGGACGGCGTCAATTGCGGAACGCGAACAGGTCACGATCCGCGATCGACGGACGGACGACGGCCGCGGCATGCTCGAGAGCGCGCTCGTAGATTCGTAGCATGCCCGACCACTGCGCCTCGCTACACCCCGGAATCGCCGCCATCGGACAGAGCGCGAAGCAGCGCGGCTCAATCGGCGGGACGGGCGCTTGCGGCAGGCGGTAATGCTCCGCCTCCGGGGCCAGGCGATGTCGGAACATACGGAACCTCAGCGATCACGCGGGAGAAGAACTCGGAGGTTGTCATCCGAAATCGGCGACCGGCTCCATGGAAGTGAAGCGGCATTCCGCGCCGACGCCGTCGGTCCGCGGCAAGCGTGCATTTCCTGACGATCGCAGCGATCGGATCGTTCAAACAGCGGTCCAAATCGAAGCCTGGAGGAGGATTGAACCGCTCACTCCCGATTGACACAAAACGCGATTCCAGCGAGTAATACCAACTTAAGCGCCGTCCGAACCAATGGGCCTGTTTGCATAATTCATGACTCGCAAAAGACTTAGGAGCTTCAAATGAATCCGTCTCTCCGATATCTCACGTGCCTCGCTCTGCTTTTGGGCGCGGCTGCGACCGGTCGCGGCGATGATCCCAATCCGGCTGGCGAACCCGCAATCGTCGTCCGACTCAAATCTCTGGACGGGCTGCTGGCGGACGTCAAATACCTGGCCCAACTCGCCGGAAAAGGCGAGGAAGCCAAGCAGATCGACGGCATCATTGAGAGTCTGCCGGTCAAGGACGGCCTGGCCGGAACGGGACTCGATACCAAGCGGCCGATGATGCTCTACGGCGTGGCGACGGCGGACGCGATCAATAGCCACGTCGTGTTGTTGGTCCCGGTCAGCAGCGAGGACGCGTTGCTGAACTTCGTCAAGGAGACGTTGAGCAATTTCGGACTCAAGGTGTCCAAGCTGGATGATGGGATGCACGCCGTTGCCGTTCCGAATCTCCCGTTTGAGGTGTATTTCACGGTGGCGGACGGATACGCCTACGTGACGGCCCGGGATCGCGATCCGATCGCGTCGGGCCGGCGCATTCCGCCGGCCAAGCTGATGCCGACGGCCGGCACGGAAGTCGCATCGGCAACGATCCGCATCGACCGCATTCCGGACATGATCAAGCAACTCGCGCTGAGCCAGTTCGAAGTGCAGATCGCCGCCGCCAAGGAGAAAAAAGACAATCCGCAAGAAACGCCGGCGCAGAGGCGGCTTCGGCTGCTCGTCATCGATACGCTGGCCCGCCAGATCAAGAATGTCGTCCGCGATGGCAAAAACCTCGACGTGCGGCTCATTGTCGATCCCAAGAGCGAAGACCTGGCCATCGAGACGAATCTGACCGGCAAGCCCGGTTCGGCGTTGGCCAAGGATATCTCCGCGCTCGGAGAGCGAGCCAGCCAATTTGCCGGGTCGCTGGCGCCGGCATTTCACGTTGGCGTCAATTTCGAGATACCGGCCGAACTGCGAGACGCGGTGGCCGCGGTCTTCAAGGAAGCCGCCGAGCAATCGATGCAGCACGAGACCGATGAATCCCGGCGGTCGACGGTCAATCGCGTCGTCGACGCCGTTTTGCCGATTCTGAAAGCCGGCCGGGTCGATCTCGGATTCGGCGCTCAAAGCGACTCGGCGGGTCACTTCACGTTTGCCGTCGGCATGAACGTGCCCAACAGCGGCCAGATCGAATCGCTGTTGAAAAACGATCTGGCCGCGACTATCCCAGCGGATCGCCGGTCGATGTTCACACCCGACGCCAAATCACTGGCCGGTGTCAAGGTCCACCAGGTCACTCCGCCTGCAGCTGAACTGAGCGGCAAGGATCGGCAACTGTTCGGCAACACGCCGACGATGTTGTTCGCGTTCCCCGAAAACCGCGCCTTGGCGGCGATCGGCGCCGATGCCGAAAGCGCCATCAGCGCGCTGTTGCAAGCGAAGCCGGCCGTCAATGCGCCGCCGTTCCGCTTAACGGCATCGCTGGCCCGCATGGCGCCGATCATCCTCCAGGATCAGCCGGAGGACGTCCGGAAAGCGGCTCAAGGCACGCTGGCCAGCGCGAAACCCGGGCAGGACATGATTTCAGTCACTTTGGAGGGAGGCCCGGGCCTGAAACTGCGAGCCTCCATGAAGGCCCTCGGCGTGACATTCTTCAGCAAAATTGCGGAATTGGAGCGTTGACGGCTTGCCCAGCATGGTATGATGAGAATGGATCTAGGCCGGACATTCAACGCCCGACCCGATACCACCCAACCCGCGGCCGCCAGCAAACGCTGACGGCCGCGACGTGTTTGGGGCGGCGCGAAGTTTCAATGAATGGGGGCAAACTGGGCTTTACGAGATCGGCGAAGATTCTAACATAACGCTAAGAGGAAACGGCTGTTCCGCGTTGTTCGGGACAAGGATGTCGTCGGTCGGGAGCCCCCGCTTCTCTTATGCGGGCCGAAGCGCTTCGACGGCCCGCAACCACCCGCGGAAAAACTGAACCTTTGTAGCCGCGTCGCTTGCGACGTGCGCACGGTGAGACGATCATGCTTCAGAACTTGCGAAACATCGGCATCATCGCCCACGTGGACGCCGGGAAGACTACCACGACCGAGCGCATCCTGTACTACTCCGGCACCAAGCACAAAGTCGGCGACGTGGACACCGGCGACACGACCACGGACTTCGATCCGCTCGAGCGGCAGAAGGGCATCACGATCAACTCGGCGGCGGTGTCGATCGACTGGGGCGATCACACGATTAACATCATTGACACGCCCGGCCACGTCGATTTCACGGCCGAGGTCGAGCGCTCTCTGCGCGTCCTCGATGGCGGCGTGTGCGTCTTTTGCGCCGTCGGCGGCGTCGAAGTGCAATCCGAAACAGTCTGGTTCCAGGCGAACAAGTACAAAGTCCCGCGCATCGCCTACATCAACAAGCTGGACCGGCTCGGCGCCGATTTCGCCGCCTGCGTCGAACAGATGAAGGAAAAGCTGAAGGCCGTCCCCGCGATCTGCACGATCCCCGTCGGACAGTCGTCAGAGTTCCAAGGCATCATCGACCTGATCCGGATGAAGTTCGTCCGCAAGGACCCAAATGATCCGACGCACCGGAAGTACGATCTTGTCGAAATCCCGGATTCACACAAGGACGAGGCGGCCAAGTACCGCGAAATGCTGCTCGACGTGGCGTCGCACGGCTGCGATCGGCTGTTGGAGCAGATACTCGAGGGCAAGCCGGTCACGGAGGATGATCTGATCTCGGCCCTGCGGCAGGGCACGCTGGCGGGCAAGTTCACGCCGGTGCACTGCGGCACGTCGAAGATGTTCCACGGCGTGCGCGAATTGCTCGATATGGTGGTCGATTTTCTGCCATCGCCGATCGATCGGCCGCCGGTGGACGGCATCGTTCCGAAGACGAAGGAGAAGGTGCAGCGGAGTCCGGACCCGGCCGCGCCCGTGGCCGCCCTCGCGTTCAAGACCGTCGCCGAATCGACCGGCGACCTGGTGTACCTGCGCATGTACTCCGGCACGCTGAAGCCCGGCGAGACTTATCTCAACACGACGAACGGCCGCACCGAGCGCATCGGCCGGCTGTATCGCATGATGGGCGCCACGCGGCAGGAACTGGAATCGGCCGGCCCCGGCGACATCGTCGCCGTCATCGGCTTGAAGCAAACATTTACCGGCAACACCATCTGCGACGAGTCGGCGCCGATCGCGCTGGAGTCGATCAACTTCCCGAAGCCGGTGATCGCCGCGTCGCTTCTCGCCGCGCGATCGGTGGATACATCGAAACTGGCGGACGCCCTCGGCCGCATGGTCCGCGACGATCCCACGATCAAGGCCCACACCGACGAAGAGACCAAGGATCTGATCCTCAGCGGCATGGGGGAATTGCATCTCGAAGTGTCATTGGAGAAACTCAAGCGAGCGCTGAATCTGCCGCAGGGCGACCCGGCGCTGTCGCTCGGCAAGCCGCGCGTCGCGTATCGTCAGACGTTTGCGAAACCGATCGAGCACGAAACGCGCTACATCAAGCAGACCGGCGGCCGCGGCAAGTTCGCCGTCATCCATATGCGCTACGAGCCGCTGTCTCAGGAGCGGCTCGAGGAAGTGCTGGCACAGGTGACGGAGAGCGGCGAGAAACCGGACGTCAACAACGTGTACTTCACCGACGAGATCGTCGGCGGCGTCGTGCCGAAGGAGTACATCCCGGCGGTCGAAGCCGGCTATCGACAAGGCGCGGCGAAAGGGACCAAGTACCCCTTCCCGTTCGTCGATCTGCTGGCGACCTTGTTCGACGGGAAATACCACGACGTCGATTCCTCGCAGGACGCCTTCAAATCCGCGGCGTGGGAGAACTTCCGCGAGGCGCAGGTCAAGGCCGGCATCGTCCTGCTCGAACCGATTATGAATGTCGTGGTCGTGTCGCCGGAATCGCACCAGGGCGCGATCGCCGGGGACATCAATCGCCGCCGCGGGATCATCATGGAAATGGTCAACGACAAGGGCCGGTCGATGATCAAGGCCCAGGTGCCGCTGGCGAATCTCTTCGGCTACACGACCGATCTCCGCGGCGCGACCAGCGGCACGGCGTCGTTCAGCATGGAGTTCAGCCACTACGCGCCGGTGAAGGAAGAGCTGGCCGATCTGCCCGAAACCGCCAGGAAACGCTCGGCGTGAGGCGCGCCGATCCGCGATCGGCCTCACGTCGGCGCGTCGAACATGGCGACGCCTGGGCACAGTCGCTGCACTTCGTCGGTCAGAAACGTCTTGACCTCGGCCGCCGTGCGCAAGCGCAACACGTGCTCCGCAATCCGTTGAGCCGTTTCGCGGTCCAAAGCCCGGATCACTTCCTTGACTGTCGGGACAAAGCCGGGGCTCATACTGTAGCCGCGCAGTCCCATGCCAAAGAGAGCGAGAACGCAGCGCGGCCGGCCGGCCATTTCCCCGCACATCGCCACCGGTTTGCGATGCGCTCGGCACGCCGCGATCACGTGATTCAAGATGCGATAGATCGCCGGCGTGAACGGATCGCACAGGTGGGCGACGCGCGGATTGTCGCGGTCGGCCGCCATCACGTATTGGATTAAGTCGTTCGAACCGATGCTGACGAAATCGACCTCGTCGAGAATGGCGTCGATGCACAGCGCCGCGCCGGGCACCTCGATCATGACGCCGAAAGGAATCCGCGCCGGGATCGGGACGCCCTCCGCCCGCAAGTCGGCATGAGTGCGCTCGAACATCTCCCGGAGTTGCCGCGTTTCCTCCAGCGTCGAAACCATCGGAAACATGACCTTGACGTCCCCGTGCACGGCCGCGCGGAAGATCGCGCGCAATTGAGTGCGAAAGAACTCCGGGTACGCCGTCGTCAGACGAATGCTGCGCCAGCCCATGAACGGATTCGCTTCGCGGGCGCTGCCCAGGTACGGCACGTGCTTGTCGCCGCCGAGATCCAGCGTTCGGATCGTGACGCTCTTCTGCGGCGACGCTTCGATCACGGACCGATACGCCCGGTACTGCTCATCCTCCGTGGGCACGGTCTGGTGCGTGAGAAACACGAATTCCGTGCGGTACAACCCCACGGCCTCGGCGCCGACGCGATCCGCGGCCGCGGCATCGGCGACGCCGTTGACGTTGGCCATGAGTTCAATCCGCTCACCGTCGGCCGTGACGGGTTCGAGGTGCCGATTCTCGACCAGCCGATCGCGGAGATGGACGAACTCGCGCTGAAGCTTGCGATACGCCGATTCCACTTCCGGCCCGGGATTGATATGGACGATGCCTTCGCGGCCATCGAGTGCCACGAGGTCGCCGGTCGTCACCTGGTTGAGCAACCCTGCCAATCCCGATACGGCTGGGATGCCCAGTGATCGGGCCAAAATTGCGGCGTGTCCGGTCGGACCGCCGGTTTCGGTCATGATGCCGGCGACCCGGAGCCGTTCCAGCATCACCGCCTGGGACGGCAGAATCTCGGGGGCAGCGATGATCGTCGGCTCCTGCGGCGCCAGGCAGCCGGGACCCTCGCACGGCGCGAGTTGAGCCATGAGCCGTTGCACGACGTCGCGGACGTCGGCCAATCGCTCACGGATGTAGTCGTCGGGAATCTGCTGAAACAACGCGGCGTATTCGTCCAGCGTCGTCTGCAGAGCGGTTCCGGCGTCGAGGTGGTCCGTCAGGATCCGATTCGTCACCTTCGAAATGAGCGCCGGATCGCGCAGGAGCAGTCGGTGCGAGCGAAAGATCTCGGCTTCTTGATCGCCGACCTGGCCGCGGACGCGCTCAATGGTCGCGTCAAGTTCCCGACTGACGGCGGCGACGGCGTTTTCGAAGCGCGTGACTTCCGCGGAAAGGGCGGCCGCGTCCAGAATGGCGGGATTGTGGCGAGCCAGCGTCTCATCGACGCGGTACGCCCGCGCCACAGCTACGCCCGGAGAGATCGGCACGCCGCGCAACATCACTCTGCGATTATCGATATTCCCGGGCGGAGAGACAATCGGCGACGCGCTGGGGAGGAAATGCGATGGGCGGCCCGTCTCGCGCCGGGCCGCCCGTCGTGCCGTCAACTCGATCCGCCAAGCTCACTTGCTCGGCTTGGCGTTCTTCTCGATGAACTCCTTGGTGATGTTGCCGCGAAGCATGACGCCGTTTTCAGCCGCCGTCGCCTTGAACGTGTCCATCACGTCCTGCACCATCTTCTGCTCCTTCGGGCCGAAATTCGGCTGCTGAGCCGCGATGATCGGCAGGATCTGTTTCACCTGATTCAACCCTTCCGTGATCATCTGGGCCAGATTCTTCGCGGTATCTCCATCCTTGGTGGCGAGAAGGATATCCGTCTTGATACCGTCCCCGACCGTGACGCCGCCGGTCACGCTCGTCAGACCGTCGACCGGGCTGCCGGCGAGCATTTCTGGAGCCGGGACGACGACCAGCGACAGCGTCTGCTTCGGATTGATCTTGCCGATCAATTCGACGATCTCCTTGCCGACGTCGGCCTTCTTGCCGTCGCGCTTCGCCACGGCATCTTGGAGCGCTTCAACGTCCGCCGCCGCGACGAGGAAGTTCTTATCGAGATGAGCAAACACGAATTCGTTCGGCATGCCCGGCTGCGGCAGGGCGCCGGGCGGAATCTTGAACTTGAAGTGCTTCACCTTGGCGCCGTCGCCGCCCTCGGAAATGTTGTTTTTCTTGTCGGCGGCAAGTTCCTTGATCTTCTTATTGAACTTGTCGGCGTCGAAATTGCCTTCGAGCAGCAACACCGTGCGGCGCGGATCGGGCGCTCCGGCCAAGATAACCCGCGTCAGGTCTTGAGTGGGGTTGACTCCAAATCCTTCGAGCGTCTTCGTCATGGCTTCCATGCCGGCCTTGAACGCCTGTTCGTCCTGTTTGACCAGCGGCGCATCCATGAGTTGCTTGAGGTTGAGCGTGACGACAAGCAGCGTGCCGTCGGGCAGATACTTGCTGATGTCGGAAGCCCGCGCAGGAGCGGCAAACGTGCCGGCCGCGATCGCGGCGGCCAAGAATCCGCAGGCGAATCGAGTCGAACGCATCGGACCAATTCCTTTCGCTGATAGGAGCTGTGGCCGGCGCGGCGCCGGGCCTCGATCTTTCTACTTTATTTCCCGCCGACGAGTTTCAAAGGCCCTAGCCGACTCGGGCAATCAGGCATTTCAGATAATCGGTTTCGCGGCAGGCGGCGGCCACGGGGTGGTCCGGCGCCGGCCCCCGCCGCTCAAGCATCTGGACGTCGCGCCGAGCGGCGGCGGCCGTCTGAGCCAGCAATTCCTCCAGCATGTCCATCGTGATCAGACCGGAACAACACGACACGACGAGGATTCCCTCGGCTTCCAAAAGCTTCAGAGCGAGCGACTGCAACCGCCGGTAACCGCGGAGGGCCTCCGGGATGGCATGCCGGGCGCGGGCGAATTTCGGCGGATCGAGCACGATCATGCCGTACGTCGCGCTGGCCTCCACGCGCGCGGCCAGGTGATCGAAAACATCGGCCTGAACGAACTCGACGGAGCCGACGTCGTTGAGTTCGGCGTTGCGCCGGGCGAGTTCCAGCGCTGGGCCGGATGAGTCCACGCCCTCCACCGCGACGGCGCCGCCCCGAGTGGCGTGCAGTGCGAACCCGCCGGTGTAGCAGAAGGCGTCGAGCACGCGCCGGCCCCGCGCGTACCGCGCCGCCGCGCGCCGATTCTCCCGCTGATCGAGATAGAATCCCGTCTTTTGGCCCTCGGCGACGTTGACCAGAAATCGCAGGTCGCCATCGGACACGGCGAGAAGTTCCTGCGGCCAATCGCCGCAATACACGCCGTCTTCCAGCTTCAAGCCTTCGAGTTTGCCGACGCCCTTCTCGGTGCGGAGCATGATGCCGTCCGCGCCGGTCAACTCCAGCAATGCGGCGCAGATTTGCTCTCTTCGCAGGGCGAGGGCCAGCCCGGTGAACTGGACGGCGAGCCAGCGGTCGTACCGATCGACCACCATTCCGGAAAGCCCGTCAGCCTCGCTGAAGACGAGCCGGCAGGCGCCGCCCGGGCGATCGTAGTCAAGCACGTCTCGGCGGAGGCGAATGGCGCTTTCGAGCCGCTGCCGAAAGAAATCGGCGTCGAGCGGCTGGTCGGGCCGCCAGGAATAAAGGCGGACGCGGATTTTGCTCTGACTGTTGAACAGGCCACGGGCGATGAAATTGCCGGCGTGCGAGACGACGTCCACTTCATCCCCGTCGGCCGGGACGCCGTCGATCGCCGCGATCGCGCCGGCAAAGACCCAGGGATGGCGAGCATAGAAGGCCGCCGCTCGCCGCGGTTTCAACTGGACGCGGGGGATGCTCATGCTGTCACCGGCCGCCGCGCTCGACCGCTTCCATGTACGACAGTGTGCGCTCCAGAGCGTCCTGGCTCTGGCGACTGGCGAGCAACGCGTTGACGCGCTGCAGAAGTTCGGTCCGGTGAATCGGCTTGGTCAGGAAGTCGTCCGTTCCGGCTTCGACGGCGCGCTCAATGTCGCTCGGCTGATCGAGCGCGGTGATCATGAGGATCGGCAATTGCCGCGTGGCGGGATCGCCCTTGAGGCGCTTACAGACCTCGAAGCCGCTGAGCCGCGGCATCATGATGTCGAGCAACAGCACGTCAGGGCGAAACGAGCGCACCTGCTCCAGCGTCGCTTCGCCGTCGCCGGCGATGGCGATTTCGAAGTCGCCGTCGCCAAGATACTCGGCAAGCAAGTCGGCATTCTGCGCATTGTCGTCGGCGATGAGGATGCGGGCCGGCATGGCGTCCCCTTCCCTTGGGCCAACGCCATTATAGGAGTCCCGGTCGTCGGGAGCGAATCCGCGGCTAGGCGCTGAATTCCGGCCGGCGCTTCGCCAGTTGCGATTGCAGCCGCGCCACGATGCTCGAATGCATCTGGCTGACGCGCGACTCGCTGAGATCGAGCGTGGCGCCGATCTCCTTCATCGTCATGTCCTCGTAGTAGTAGAGGATGATGATGAGCCGCTCGTTGCGGTTCAATCCGCGGGTGACGAGCCGCATGAGGTCGCGGTTCTGGATGCGATTGGTGGGATCTTCGGATTTCTTGTCTTCGAGAATGTCAATCTCGCGAACGTCTTTGTAACTATCAGTTTCGTACCATTTCTTGTTGAGGCTCACGAGGCTGACGGCCGTCGCTTCGCCGACCATCTGCTCGTACTCCTCGAGCGTGACGCCGAGGCGGGCGGACATCTCGTCGCGGCTGGGCGGTCGGCCGAGCTCGGCTTCCAGCGCCTTGCGCGCTTCTTCCATCTTGCTGGCCTTGCTGCGCACCAGCCGCGGCACCCAGTCCATGGTTCGGAGTTCGTCCAGCATGGCGCCGCGGATGCGCGGCACGCAGTACGTTTCGAATTTCACGCCGCGAGTCAGGTCGAAAGCGTCAATCGCGTCCATCAGTCCGAACACGCCGGCGCTGATCAGGTCGTCCAGTTCCACGCCGTCCGGCAGCCGCGACCAGATCCGTTCCGCGTTGTACTTGACCAACGGCAGATAGTGCTCGACCAGTTGGTTGCGCAGTTCGACGGTCGGCTCGGCGCGATACGACTGCCAGACCTGTGCGATGTCCGTTTCGACCTGAGTCGTCATGGGCATCCTCCCTGATGGCTGGTCGCCGGTCGGCGGCTTCCCCGGTGGCGGCGCGAGACAGCGCGGCTCCGGTCCCCTGGAAGCTGCGCCACGGTCCGCTTCGCCAGCCGCGCAAGTCGCGGCTGGGCGGGAGCGGTTCTGTCGGTGTTCGTCAAGCTGCGGCGTCGAGTGAACAGACGTGGTCAGCGGCAGACGACCTTTGATCCCCCCGTGCGGCCCGAGGCGAGCGAACCCGCTTCGAGTCGTCATCCCCTATCGACCATTCCGAATCGCACGCTTCAGGCAAACTTTGCGAATTCCACTTCGGCCGCCGATTTCGCCGGCCTTGCCGCGGCTTTGCCCCGTCCGCGGTTTGCAGGAATTCGTCAAACCAACTGCTGATCCCCCAGCAACGGCAGAGTGCGATCGCGGACCGACGGCCGATCCCCCCGGCGTCGGTGGTGCGGACGGCTCAGGGTCTGGCCGCCGCGCTTTTCTCATTCGTGAAGAGGCGGCCAGATACGATGCGCCGCTCCGCTTGTCCAGAGCAAGAATTTCAATCTGGACGGGAACCCGTCCGCGAATCGGACAATCCGCGCATTCGCGGCAAGCAAGTCAAATCGGCGAAGACTCTCGGTTGCGCGGCCGCGAACCGTGCCGGGATGGACTTGTTCGGCGGTTTCGCAACATTAAGATTGCAAACAGACCGGCGTGCCGCGACTGTCGCCGGCCCCTGCCCCTTAGTCAGGCGGCATCGCCGCGCTCGACATCCAACATGAGGAGTCCTCCATGATCCGCGAGATCGTTTGTCGTCGCTGTCGGTGGCCCGGGATGCTCGTGCTGACTGTGGCGTTGGCGGCCGCGACATTCGCGGCGGGCGAATCGCCATACAAATCCGTGCTGACCGAAACCGAACTCGCCGCCATGGTGGAGGCGGACGCCAAGATCATTGCCGATGCCCTTGCCAAAGGTACGCCGGACAAAAAGGGCGTCAGCAAGATTCGCGCCGCCGCGCTCATGCTGGCCACCTATGCACAGGGCGCCGGCGATAGTCAGGCCGGCCTCCGAGACCGCGCGCTCCGGATCGGCGATGCGGCAAACAAAGGTCAATTCGATGAAATCAAGAAACTGATCCCGGAACTGAAGCCCGGCGCCGCTCCGCCGGATAGCAAGACCCGGAAGCCGGCGTTGCAAGAGGCGTTCGATCTGGCGGAACTGATGCAGCAGTTCAAGCCGGAACGCGGCGGCGGTCTGGAACTCGAAAAGAGTTTGCAAACCGCGGCCAAGAAACGAGCGGCGCTGACAGCCAACGAGATCAAAAACCTGATCCCGGTCTTGTTGCGCATCGCCGTCATCGCTCAGCCGTGCGAAGCCTTCGCCCCGGCCGCTGACGAAGGCAAAAAGACCCGCGCACAATGGAACAAGTGGTCCCAAGAGATGGGCGCGCTCGCTCTCGACGCGGCCCGGCTCGCCAAGGCGCCGAAGCCGGATGATAAGGCCCTCAAGGCCGTGTTGAACAAGATGGACGCCAACTGCACCGCCTGCCACAACGTGTTCCGAGACTCAAACTGATGAACGAACGATGAGTCTTGGCGGGCAAGGAATTGCGCGATCCATGAGAACCGCCCAGCGTAGTATTAGGCAGTGAGATTGACGGTCCCCCGGCAACGGAGTGGATTGGAGGCGGCAGCGTCCCTCCAGCCGTTCGCCGGAAACCGAAATCAAGAAGGAGTTCGACAGAATGAAGCGAAAACTGCAATGGCCCTTGATCGTGGGCCTGATCGCGACGGGCGTGGCGGTGGGACGGTGGGTTGGCCCAGCCCAGCTGCAAGGCCAATCGGCGTCGCCGGCCGCAGACCATCCGCGCGAATTGACGTCCTACCGTGATGTTGTCAAACAGGTTCTCCCTGCCGTTGTCAGCATCGAGCCGAGAATCAAGGCGAAGCGAGCCCAACAAGCCCGGCAGCAGGCCCCGATGCTCCCGGAGGGCATACCCGACGAGTTCCGCCGGTTCTTCGAGGATCAGGGCGGCCGGTTCCAGGTGCCAGTCCCGCAGAATCCCGTGCTCGGATTCGGCTCCGGGTTCATCGTCGATCCGTCCGGCATCATCATGACCAATTGGCACGTCGTGGACGGCGCCGACTCGGTGACGGTGAAGCTGTCTGACGGGCGGACGTTTACCTCCAGCGACATCAAGAGCGACAAAAACTCGGATATCGCCATCATCCGCGTGGCGACCGATTCTCCACTGCCCTACCTGAAGTTCGGTGACAGTTCGCAGATGGAAGTCGGCGACCGTGTTCTGGCCGTCGGGGCTCCCTTCGGACTCACCGGCTCGGTGACGCACGGCATTATCAGCGCCAAGGGCCGCGCGCTCGAAAACCCGCGCTATGATGACTTCCTGCAAACGGATGCGGCCGTGAATCCCGGCAACTCCGGCGGTCCGCTCGTCAATCTCGCCGGCGAGGTGATCGGCATCAACTCCGCCATCAAGAGCCGCAGCGGCGGCTTCCAGGGCGTCGCCATGTCGATCTCCGGCAACATGGCCAAATCGGTCATGCAGCAGTTGCTCAAGGACGGCGTCGTGAAGCGCGGCTATCTCGGCATCGAGATGGCGCGGGAATTGACGCCGGAAGTGGCCGATCGCCTCGGCCTCAGGAACGGCGGCGTGGTGGTTGTCAACGTGTTGGAAAACTCTCCAGCGGCCAAGGCTGGCATCCAGGTCGATGACGCCATCGTCGGCATCGACGGCAAGCCGGTCCGCGAAAATCGGGAGTTGCAGCGCACGGTCGCCAACCTGCCGCTCGGCAAGGCCGTCGCCGTGGACATCATCCGTGAATCCAAGCCGATGCAGTTGACGCTGACGCTGGAGCCGCAGCCGAGTCAGTTCGACGAGGCGCGGCGCATTCCCGTGCGCCAGGGCGGCGGCAAGCAAGTCGAGGTCGTGGCCGTCCCGAAGGCCGGCCTCGAACTTGCGGACCTGACCGAAGACCGCGCCCAGGCTCTCGGACTGACCCGCAAAGCGGGGGCGCTCGTGGCCACGGTTGATCCGAGCGGCCCGGCTGCTGAAGCCGGCGTGCAGCAAGGCATGGTCATTGTCCGCGTGGACAAGAAGCCTGTCGCCAATGCCGAACAGGCCAAGGCGGCGCTCGAAGCCGCGAATCCCGAGAAGGGCGCGCTCGTGCAGATGGAATCGCCGCAAGGCGGCGTGGCGTTCGCCATCGTGAAACCGCAGAAGTGATCGCCCTTCGACGGCGCTTCGACTTACGGGGCACGAACTCGATGCAAGTCGCGTCGGTTCGTGCCCCGACGTTTTCAAGACTGAACGGCTGACGCCAATTCTTGCCGACTGCGGCTGACCAGCCCGTGCAAGGCGTCACGGACCTGATTCAGCTTGTCGGGCCAACGAAACTCATGGTAAACGCGCGTCCGCCCGGCGGCGCCGTACTCTTTGCGCAAGTCGCTGTCTCGAATTAGCCGCTCCAGCTGATCCGCCAGCGCTTCGATATCGCCGCACGGCGCCTGGAGTCCATCCTGGCCGTGGCGAACCAGATCGGCCGGACCGCCGGCGCGGTAGACGACGTTCGGCACGCCGTTCGCCCACGCCTCCAGAAGCACCAGTCCGAACGAATCGGAACGACTCGGCAGCGCAAAGAGATCGATGCCCGCGAAGAAGTCGCGCTTGGCCGCCTCGTCGATCGCTCCGAGCCGGAGGACGCGCGTGCGATCGGCATCGGCCAGCGCGGCCCGAGCGTTTGGCATCTCCGGCCCGGCCAGCACCAGCATGCAGCGACTGCCGCGCTGATAGATGCGCCGGTGCGCCTCGACGAGATCCACGGTTCCCTTTTCGACGCTGTTGTTGGCGAGGTGGCCGATGACGATGTCGGCGTCGCCAACACCCCAGGCGGCACGCGCTGTTCGGCGATCGCCGCCGGTGCACTCGGCCGGATCGACGCCGAGACCGTGACGAACGATTCGCTCCGCCGCCACGCCCAGTCGTTCGACGGCTTGCTGCTCGCTCGGCGTCTGCACGAAAACCAGGTCCGCGGAGCGCAGCAGTGCCCGCAGCGGAGGCGCGGTGTACTGCCGGCGCGTCGGGTCGCTCGGATCGGTCGGATCGCCGAGATGGAGAAACGGTGTGAGCGCGAACGGCACACCGAGCCGCCGCGCCAGCCGCCGGGCGCAGACAATTGGCCAGGCGTACGGAAACGCGCCGGCGTGAACGACGTCAAACGGCTCGTGGCACTCGCCGGCCGCCCGACGCATCGCGAATGACACCGGGTTGCACGGCAGAGTCAATGCCTGCCAGGTGCGCTGCGGAAGGAGCGAGAGCGGCTTCAAGAGCCAACGGCGTCCCGTCATTCGCCAGAGCGGAAATCGGCGCACACGGATCGGCCCGTCGGTGAACTCGCCGGCGGGCGCAATCCGACCCGCCGGCGACCAGAACGCCGACAAGTCCAGCGCGGTCGTGGTCCACACCGTCACGGAGTCGCCGTGTCGAGCGAGATGATGGCTCAGCCGCTGAAAATACGCCTCGGAGCCGCCCAAGGCGGGCGGATAGCGTTGCACGAATTGGGCCACCCGCATCGCGGTCCCTCGCGGATTCTGCTCCCTGCCGGCGACCTTCTCCCGTATGATAACGTCTCGCACCGCGAACCCGCAACCGCAGGCGGCTCTCTGGTACGCCATGCAGACGTCAGGACTCGACATGTTGAAAGTGTCCAAGCTCGCCGCCTCCGTGCCGCCCTCGGCGACCCTGGCGGCCGGCGCCAAGGCGAAGCAATTGCAGGCGTCCGGCATCGCGGTGTGCGACTTCAGCCTGGGCGAACCTGATCAGCCGACGCCCGAGCACATCGCCCGTGCCGCCGCCGAAGCGGTGCGCGCCGGACACACCCATTACACGCCCGTTTCGGGCATTCCGGAACTCCGCGCCGCCATCGCCCAGTGGTACCGCCGACTCTACGGCTATGACGTGGACCCCGCCCGCGTCGTCGTCACCAACGGCGCCAAGCACGCGATCCACAACGGCCTGACCGCGACCGTCGGCCCCGGCGACGAAGTCGTTATCCCCACGCCCTACTGGGTTAGCTACGGCGACATGGTGGCGATGACCGGCGCCAAACCCGTCCTCGTGCCCACGACGATCGAATCCGGCTTTCGCATGACGCCAAAACAACTGCGCGGCGCGATCACGCGGCGGACGCGGCTCCTAATGCTCAATTCGCCGTGCAATCCCACGGGCACGGTCTACCCGCGCGGCGAACTCGAAGCGCTGGCCGACGTCGTGCTCGACTCCGATGCGGGCATCCTGAGCGACGAAATCTACGAACAGATGTGCTACGGCGACGCCAAGGGAACTTGCGTCGCCGCGCTGCGTCCGGAACTCGCCGAGCGGACGATCACCGTCAGCGGCGCGAGTAAATCGTTTGCGATGACCGGCTGGCGAATGGGCTGGGCGATTGCCCCGGCGGAGATCGCTGCCGCCATGACCAACGTGCAGAGCCAGGAAATGGGCTGTCCCTCCAGCGTGGGCCAGCACGCGCTGCTGGCCGCGCTCGAGGGCCCCCAGGATTGCGTCGCCGCCATGCGCCGCGAATACGCCGCGCGCCGCGACATCGTCCTGCGCCGGCTGCAGGCGATCCCGGGCGTCAAAGTTCATGTTCCGCAGGGCACGTTCTACGTCTTCTTTGACGTGTCGCATTATTTCGGCCGACCGATCCACGGCCAGACGGTGACCAACTCCGCCGAATTCTGCGACGCCGCGCTCGAGACGGCTCATGTCAACTTCGTACCGGGTTCCGCGTTCGGCGCCGAGGGTTTCGTTCGCATGTCGTACGCCTGCAGCCGGGACGTGATTGAGCGCGGCCTGGACCAATTCGAGGCGTGGCTGGCGGGACGGTTGAAACCGTGACCTCGTCGGCGTGATTCCGAATCGTAGACGGGTTAGCCGCGTCGCACGGTGCCGCGGCACTGCCAACAGCCGCGCGCTCATCTGTTGGTTCCAAAGAGCGATAGGCTTCAGTCGCCAACCATCGCCGGCTCACGAGCATGACCAATTCCTCGACGACGCTCGAAGCGTTCGGCTACCTCGGTCTTGGAACCGTGGAGGCGCGGACGCATCCGCAAAGCGGCGTCGATCTCAGGTACCTCGGCTCAGGCACCGGCGAGGCAGTCGATAGGTAAGTCGGCCTCGATCGCTTCGGCCGGATCAACGATCAGCGGAGGACCGGTACGGCCGACACGAGCACGGGCTGAAGAGGCCGATGTGATTGAGAGTTGTGCTGGCGTGGATACCGGCGACCGCATTTGCTCAAAACAACCCATGCAGCGGACCGCCGGGGGCGGCGAGGGATTCGATGCGCCGGGTCGTTTCGGGATCCTCCTCCAACACCGGCGCGTGATGGGGCTTGGTGCGGGCGTCGATCACCAGCGGGCCGTCGCAGCCCCAGTGCTTATCGCGGACATGCGACTCAACGCCGTGGATGTCCGAAGCGGGATTCGAGCGCGTAAACGTCACCCAGAGCCAATTTCGCAGCGAGTCGGCGACAAAGGCGGCGTCGTCCACGACGACGACGAGCGGAACTGCTCGCTCGCCGGCGTCCAGCCGTCGCTCGGCGAGCGCGGCGCAGAGCCGCTCGATGTCGTCCGGGCCTTTTGATCCGTATGACGGTCCCTGCACTACGGCGATTCCCGGCAAGACGATTCGCGGCTGAGCGAATTCGGCCGGAAGCGCGGTGCCGGCGGGAATCTCAGCGGCCAACGTGCGGCGGCGCGGTCCGGCGGCCGCGATGACCACTTTCGACCCCTCGTTCAAGCCGCTGCCCGAGTAATCGAGCGTGTCGATGGTCGTGCACGTCTGAAAGTGCAAATCGGTCCGCCAGTCGACGCGCTCGAGCAGGTGTCGGAAGAACGCGGGAATGTCGGCGGCGTCGAGTTCGGGAGCGTCTTCCCGAGCGACGATCAGCAGGTACTTCGCCAGCGAGAGTTGTCCCTGCCCGAGCAGGGCGTTGGCCAAGGTCAAGAGTTCCTGCGGCTTGCGGCGCTCGGCATAAGGGGTGTAACGCTCGCTGCCGATTGCCAGGAGCAGCGGATGGACGCCGGCGGCATCGACCGCGTGCACGGCGTGGATGCCGCGGATCACGGTGGGAATGACCGGCCCGGTCAGTTCGTGGATGAAAGCGCCGAACGAGGTATCCTCCTGGGGTGGCCGGCCGACGACCGTGAACGGCCACACCGCCCCGGGCCGATGCGTGACCCGCTCGACGCGCAGCACCGGAAACGGATGCGCGAGACTGTAGTAGCCGAGGTGGTCGCCGAACGGGCCTTCGGGGAGGAGGTGCGGCTCGACCGTGCCGCTGATGCAGAAATCGGCGTCGGCGAGGACCGGCAAGCCGGAATCGGGCTGGTGCATGGTGACGCGTCGGCCGCCGATGACACCCGCGAATGCGACCTCCGGCATTCCCTCCGGCAGGGGCATGACGGCGGCGAGCGACAGTGCCGGCGGACCGCCGACCAGCACATTCACGCGAAACGGCACGCCGCGCTCCAGGGCCCGGGCATGATGCACGCCGATGCCGCGGTGAATCTGGTAGTGCAGCCCGACCTGGCGATCCCGCTCATAGTCGTTGCCGGCAAGTTGCACGCGGTACATGCCGAGGTTGGAATGCCGCCAGCCGGGGCGGTCGGCGTCTTCGGTGTAGACGATCGGCAGCGTGATGAACGGTCCGCCGTCGCGCGGCCAGGACTGGAGCTGCGGCAGCCGGCTCACAGTGGTGGGGTGCGTCAGGACCGGAGCCCGTCGGACGAATCGCGGACGGGCGTGCCAGAGCGCCTGCGGCAGCGCCCGATAGCGCCACGGGTGCTTCAAAACCGCGGCGGGATCGGCCTTCAGCGCCATGAGTCTTTGGACGGCGCCCAGGGTGTCGCGAAACAGGAAGCGCGTGCGCTCCATCGTGCCGAATAGATTGCTGGCCAGCGGGAACGAGCAGCCCTTGACCCGAGTGAACAGAAGCGCTGGGCCGCCGGCGGCGCAGACGCGGCGATGAATCGCCGCGGCTTCGAGCCGCGGATCAATCTCGCAGTCGATACGGACGAGCTGCCGCGTGCGCTCCAAATCGGTCAGGCACGCCTGAAGCGTCGGATAGCCCATGATTGTCCCTGAACTGTCGGTTCACGCTCATTATGGTTGGGACGAGGCGGGTTCGACCAATTCCGGCGACGGGATTCGCGAACCAAAAATGTTGGACGTTCGTATTGACAGCGATTGCAGACGTTATAACTTAGTATGACAGATGCCGGATTGCGAGGGAACTGCCATGGCGCGCCGAACGGCTTTCACGTTGATCGAGTTGCTCGTGGTCATCGCCATCATCGCGGTACTGATCGGGCTGTTGCTGCCGGCCGTGCAGCGGGTGCGTGAAGCGGCGGCCCGCACGCAGGACATGAACAACCTGAAGCAGATCGGCCTGGCGCTGACGATGTATTGCGACGATCACAGGGGAGACTTCCCGGCCTCGACGCACACCGTGGGCACGAACGTGCGGCAATCGTGGATCTACACGCTGAAGCCGTACATCGAAGGCGTCGGCGATCCGATCGAAAAGGTGCGGATCTGCCCCTACGACCCGAAAGGCCCACAGCGGCTGACCGAGACAAACCCGTATTCGATCTCGTCGAGCTATGTGCTCAACGAATACATTTGCGTGCCGGGTGAGGATCAGGGCACGAACTTGTACCACTTGCCGGCGACGTCGCGGACGATCACGGTGTTCACGATTTCCGACTACAAGTCGGTCAGCGTGTTCAATGATCACACGCACTCGCGCGACTGGTTCGTCGAGCCGTGGGAGAGCGTGTACCTGCGGGTCATTCGGGACATTTCGACGGACCGATTCGGCGGTCCGGCGACCATGACGCAGTCAGAGTTCGTCGGGATTCCGTCAGAATCGCGTGTCTCCGGTTTGTCGAACTACCTGTTTGCCGACGGCCACGTGGAGCCGATCACCGCGGCGGCGATCAAGCAGCGGTGCGAAGCCCGCGACAATTTCGCCCGCCCGCCTGAGTAATCGCGAACTCGAAACCTCAAGGTTGCCCTTTTTCGTTCAGAAGGAGCGTCACGATGAACCGCGCGTGGAGTGGTTATACTTTATACGTACTTGTATTATTATTAAATACTGCTCCGGCAGCGGCCCAAATCGTGTTGACCACGCAGCACGTCGACCTCGACCTGGAGTTCACGCCGCCGGTCGGCACGCCGGGACCGGGAAACCTTGGCGCATGGGATATCGGCATTGCGGACGAGACCAACAGCGTCCGCTACGCCACGACGGGAGCGCCCGGTGCGACCAACTGGGCGCAGTTCTTCGTCGGGTTCAACACCCTGACCAACCGGAGCGTCAATCCGGCCTTCGGCTTCATCGGAGTCGGGCCTGGCCAGCCCTTTTACTACCTGCCACAGTCGCAGATTCCGGGCCGGCTCTATCTCGGCGTCGGCGCCGAGGACAACGACCCCGGAGCGACCAACGCTCCGATCACGTATCGGCTCACCGATCCCCGAGTCAATCAGCCGACCGGGTCCGATCCGAACGCTAATCTCGCACCGTGGCTTCGGCTTCAATTGCTGTCGATGACCGGACCGGCCGGCGGACAGTTCTCGATGTGGAACGGCGATGCGAGCTTCGTCTCACAGTCGAACCAGAGTGTCAATCAAGTCTGGATGGCGACGTCCGACGGCATCTCGGCCGACGATTCACTGTTCATCGTCAATGGCAGCCACCTGCACTTGAACTGGGCTTTCACCGAGCCGGGAGTCTACGATCTCGTGTTTCAGGCGTCCGCGTTTCTCGGCGGAACTGAAACGAATCCGCAGCTGTCGACGCTCAGCGATCCGACGGTAGTGACGTTCATCGTTCAGCCGATCCCCGAGCCGGGCTCCTTGGCGCTTTTCGCGGTCGCTCTCGGCGGATTCGGCTGGCGATGGAAACGCGAGCGCCGGTGATGTGATGCACCTGGGCCGCGGGGGACGAGATCGCCCAGCCCCGCGCACTCGCGGCGGCGATCACTTCGGCTTCACCGGTCCATGATCGTCGCAGTGATCGCCATGTGGATGGTGCAGGTGGTCGCCAACGAGATAATCGACGTGATCGCCGTGCGGGACGGCTTCGTGGCCGCAGTTCGGCCCGTGGACGTGCTTGGCGTCGTGCTGGCCGCACTTGTGCTGCGGCGTGCACTGGGCCGGGTTCTCACCGTTGACCGGCAAGACGTGCTCTTCCACGCGGTCGCCGGACTGGTGGTGCAAGTGGCCATCGTGCAGATAATCGACGTGGTTGTCGTGACGAATCGGTGTATGTCCGCAGCCCGGTCCGTGGCGATGGGCATGGTTCGGGTGTTCCGGATGTGAGCCGGCCATGGTCGTGTTCCTCCGGTTGAGTCGTCAGCAAAGGCGCGCTGAATTCATTACGCCACTGGTGCGGCCAATTCCACGTGCGGCTTCGGCGCGGGCGAGCCGCCCTTTGGCAGCTTGATGACCAAGACGGAACACGGCGCAGCCCGAAGAGTTTGCTCGGCCACCGAACCCATGAGCATCCGCTCGACGCCAGTTCGGCCGTGCGTGCCCATGACGATCATATCGATGCCGGCGTCTGCGGCGTAGCGCGCAATCTCGACGCCCGGATCGCCCTCGAGCATAACGTGGCTGACGGGGATCTTGGCGTGAGCCGGCCGGATCTGCTCGAGTTGGGACCGCCAGTATCGCTTGTCGGCCTCGGGAGACCGGCCGCTGTCTCCGCCGCCGTTGTACACGTACAAGACGGTTAGGCTGGCCCCGTGTGTTTCGGCGAGAGCCACGGCGTGAAAATATGCCTGGTTGGAGTACGAGGAAAAATCGGTCGGGTACAGAATCTTGCGAACCTGGAACATAACCCGCCTCCGTGGGGCACCGGCGGCAAGCGAATGCGGGTGAATCCCGAAGGCCTCGCTCACCGGACAGCCATTGTACCGCAACTGTCGCGCCGCAGCAAAACAATTCGGAGCCGCCTCAGTTCAATTCGCACGCTTCCGCCCAATGCTCGTAGAGTTGCGCCAACTCCACCTTGGTCTGTTCGAACTCGCGCGTGACGGCGCGGACGCGATCGGCATCGCGGTACAAGTCGCCGTCGGCCATCCGCGCTTCGAGTTCGCGCACCTTGGACTCGGCAGCCGCGATGTCGCGCTCGAGGTCTTCGACTTTGCGGTAGGGGAAGCGGCGTTTCTTGCGTGGTGGGTCCATCGCCGCGCGGCGGTCTTGCGCCGCGGGTTTCGCGGCTCGGCGGGATTCCTGAGCCGCGACGGCGGCGGCGCGCTGCTGCGCTCGCAGCCGTTCGTACGTGTCGTAGTCGCCATAGACGATCTGAACCTGTCCCGAATCGAACACGATCAGCATGTTCGTGACTTCGTTCAGAAAGTAGCGATCATGGCTGACAACGATCACGGTTCCCTCGAATTCCCGAAGCGCCTGCTCGAGCGCTTCGCAGGCCCAGAGGTCGAGGTGGTTGGTCGGTTCGTCGAGAACGAGGACGTTCGCTCCCTGGGCCACGAGCCGAGCCAGCGCTGCCCGGCTGCGCTCGCCGCCGGACAGGTCGCCGACGCGCTGAAATACGACGTCGCCAGTCAATCCGAAACGAGCCAGCAAATCGCGCATGGTCTGCTCGGTGACCGATGGATCCGGGTTCGGCCAGACGGCCCGCAGCACCGGCTCGTCGTCGGGCAGCAGTTTCAATTGCTGATCGAGATAGCCGCAGGCGACGTGAGCGCCGAGTTCGACGATCCCGGAGTCGGGCGGCTCCTGGCCCAGCAGGACCCGGAGCAGCGTCGTTTTGCCGCAGCCGTTCGGCCCGAGGATCCCCAGCCGCTGGCCGCGCTTGACCGAAAAGCTGAGATCCCGAAACAACGGAACTCCGAATGACTTCGACACACCGGCCGCTTCGAGGACGACGTCGCCGGTCCGGCGGACGCCGCCGAAGTGCATCGCCGGCGACTCGATGCGCGTCGGCCGCTCGAAGCGCTCCAGCCGATCGAGCGCCTTCCGCCGCGACTGCGCCTGCCGGGCGAGTTGCCCGTAGTGCACGCGACGGATGTAGTCCTCCTGTTTTTCGATGTAGGCCTGCTGGGCTTCCCACTCCTTGAGCTCGAATTCGTAGCGCTCCTGCCGCTGACGAACATACGCGTGATAGTTGCCGACGAAGCTTCGCAGCCGGCGCTGATGCAGCTCGATGACGTGCGTCGCCACGCGGTCGAGGAAGTACCGATCGTGGCTGACGATCAGCATGGCCTGCGGCTGCTCGATCAGGTAATTCTCGAGCCAGCGCGTGGCGGCGATGTCGAGGTGATTGCTCGGCTCGTCGAGGAGCATGACGTCGGGCGCGGAGAGGAGCAGCCGGGCCAGCGCCAACCGGCGCTGCTGCCCGCCGCTGAACGACGACACCGGGCGATCGTAATCCTCGCGGCGGAACCCGAGCCCATCGAGCACCGACTCCACTTTGTGATCAATCGAGTATGCATCCTCGTGGTGCAGCAATTCCGTCAACCGATCGAATCGGGCCGCCAGCGCCGCACGCTCGGCATCGTCCTCGGCGGCGGCGAGGCGCTCGGCCGTCGTGACCAGTTCGTCCTGCGCGGCGATCAGGTCGTCGAGGGCCGTGCGGGCCTCGTCGAAAAGCGTGCGGTCGCTGGCCGCCTGATCGTGTTGCTCCAACAGGGCGACCCGCGCCCCGGCGTGGCGGCGGACGGCGCCGCAATCCGGCTCGTCGCGCCCGGCCAGCAATCGCAACAGCGTCGTCTTGCCCGCGCCGTTCGGCCCGACCAGCGCCACCCGTTGGCCGCTGTACAGCTCAAGCTCGAGATCCGCGAACAACGGATCGGCTCCGAAGCCGCGCGACAACTCTGTGCAACTCAGCAGTAGCATGCCGACAGGATAAGAATTGTTCCGACTCGCTCCCAGCGGCAGACGGTCACGGAACGGCCAGGAAGAGGTCGATCACCGCGGGATCGGCGACCACGGGCTGAAGCGCGGTCAATGCTTGCCTCGCCTCCGGCCGGCGATCCGTGAACCACCGCGCGACGGCATAAACGAATTGAACGGCGGCGTCATCCGGCCGATCGCGGGCCGCGGCTTCGAGCCGACGCAGGTGTTCGTCGAAATCGGCTCGGCGCGGTCCATAGAGTTCGTCGAATTTGGGCCCGGTGCTCGGCCAGGCGGGCTGGAGGCGCGCTCCGCGATGCATGGCAGCGGCGGCTTCTGGGTATTTGCCCAAAGCAATCGCGGCTTGAGCCGACAGCAGATGGCCGTCGGCCCGTTCGGGCAAGACGTTGGCTGCTCGGCGGAAGAGTTCCGCAGCCCGGCCGTATTCTCCGGCGGCGAACGCCGTGCGCCCCGTGCGGATCAGGCGATCATGCTCGACGGGCGGCGGCTCTGGCGGGGGCGCGGGGGCAACCGGCCGGCGCGCCAGTTCCCGATCCTGCGGCGCCACCGGGCGGAAGCGCCCGGCCGCCTGACCCAACTGCGGACCAGCCGGCGGCGACAAGTCGATCGGCTCGACGACCGGGGTGACCACCGGCCCCATCAAATAGGGCGGCACATAGAGCGGCGCGGGCGCGACGAACACATTGAAATTGACGGGGGTGATCGGACCGCAACCGATGGGCGCGCCGCCGATCGACGGGAACAGCCGCGGCACATTCCAGCCCGGAATGGGATTGGCGACGATCGGCCGGGGCCCGATTCCCGTGGCTCCGACGCCAGCAAAGACGACCGGCCGATTCTGAGCCCAAGCCGTCGCCGACAGCGCAAAGCAGATCACGATTGTACCGCTGAGCACTCGAACCATGGCCGCCTCCCGCCGCTGCCGGCCCTTCCCCGCCTCATAGAGTAGCGAATCGCGTGGCGGCGCAGCAAGCGAAAAATCGAGGCTCCGGCCAAGGGCGACCTGCGCGATCACTCCGGCACGCTCACCGCCTCGCCACCGGCGCGGGTGGCGAGAGCCGGCATCACGGGATTCGCCGAATATGAGAGGAATCGCACCGAGCCGTCGCAGAACGCGAAGTTGGCGCCGCCGGGATGCGGCGACCAGAAATGAAACATCCCGCACGGATCGTCGAACCCATCGGCCGGCATGAATGGATAGTTTCCCGGACCGCATTTCGATCCCGACACGATCGGCTGCCAGTTCGGCTCCCGCACGCCGAGGATCAGGTCCGCCGAACCCGTGAACCGCTGCCCCACGCCGGCATACCACCAGCCGAACTGAAAATCGGCGCTCGGCGGCCGCTCGCCGATCAAGAGGGTATTCGTCGTGCCGTCGGTCACGTCCAGCAATCTGATCCGCGAATCCTGAAACAAGACGCCGTCCTTGGCCGGCGTGTTCGTGCCTGAGACGCCGAGGTAGCTCGTGAACGCCGCCAGGGTGTGCGTGCGCTGCGACACCTGCGGCGTCACGATGCGGAAATCGCTCGGGCAGATGTAACTCTGCACCACGGTGCTCAACCCGGTGTGCGGCGGGTTGACGAACGGCAGCGGCACGAACCGGTAGGCCGTGCGCGCTTGATCGTAGAGCGTCAGTTGCTCAATGAACGGCAGGATCGACAGTGGCCAGCCGGAGAACGGCATCCTCAGCCCGCCGGCGTCAGTCCCGGGAGTGATCCCACGCCCCCAGGAGCGATGTCCCGGCGGCAGCGCGGCGTGCGCCTCGTGGTGCTGGTGCAGAGCCAGGGCGATCTGCTTGACGCGGTTCTGGCATTGCAAGCGCGCGGCCGACTCGCGCACCCGCTGCACGCCGGCGAGGGTCAGGCCCGCCAGGATGCCGATGATGGCGATGATGACAAGGAGTTCGAGGAGGGTGAAGGCGAAACGATCCTTATTGATGTCTCGGCACGCAGTCATTCGTTCAACCTTCAACTGGGAGCGCGAAACCGCGCAACGTATACCGCGCTTCTCGGATGCTACTCTGATCGTGCAGATACAGAACTAGTTCATGTTCGAACCATCCCACCTGCCGAATACATAGAATGCAACCGAAATCCACGGACTCTCCAGGCGGAATGAGAATCTGCTTGCCGCAGTCTGGCGAAACGCAAATTCTAGCACCGCAGCTTTTCTTCATTCCGAGAATTCGACCAGGAGCTAGTCCCCGATTTAGGACTCGAATGACAAACTGCTGGTTACCAATTCTCAGCGGCTTCCAGCTGACATTTGGGCAAGTCAGTTGTAAAAATGCCTGTTCGCGCTTTTCTCTACATGAAGTGACTGCAAGTGTGAGCACCACTACGCAGATCTGGACAATCGCACTCCCGACGAGCATATGCGATAAATACAACTGCATCGCACCACGTCTTGGTTTTGAGCAACTAAGCATGTCTGGCACGCCGCCCAACAGCACGCAGCCACAATCCCAAACCGAGACAGGCCAGCGCACCGACCAAAAGCCATATGTAGCTTGCAACTCTTTTTGTTCGATCTACTTCCAGTGGTTCTGGTAAACCGAATGCCGCTAGCGTGAAGTGATCGTCCGGCGGCGCTCGATCAGGGGCTCTCACGTCGAATTCGGTGACATACTCAGAATCTGCCGACTTCTGAGAGATGTAGATTTGGCGCGCAGTTGTGCGGACAGGAATCGGAAACCCGTTCTTGTCTCGCGAGAATTCGTTCCTAACGCTGTACGCGGCTGTTGTGCCCGCTCTGTCCTTCCCATTGAGTTCGGCTTCCACGATGCACCATTTGCTTTGAGGGTCAAATAGGAACCTTCCGGATTGGACAGGATCAAATGGCTCGTTCGCCGGACTATGGGGCCTTTCGAACATGACTTCGACCAAGCCGCTCGTAGCAATGCTCCGCATACCCTTAACCGAGAATTCCGGCAAACGAACGTAGTCCCAGATGTCATGCAGACTATAAACTCGAAACTGAAGGCGAGTCCACTTTCTGAGAGTGCTGTGTGTTTCGCCGGCGTGCGCGTTATCAAGTGGTCGTTGAACGAATTTGTCCAGCAGCCATCTGTCACTTCCCCCTTTCCGGCTAAGTTGCGCAAAGTACAATCGGTTGCTGATCTCGGCGATTGTTCGGAGGCTTCCAGGTTCGGTTGGGACATGTACGAATCGAGCTCCGAATTGGTTCTGTTCGAACTCCTTCAAACTTGCAAATGTCTGCGTGTTTCCAAGAAGATCGGACGGGTCGGTCTGCCGCACCCGAATCGAACCGACGAGACTATTCGAGAATTGACGGTATTCCTCCCAACTAGTGGAGGCTCGTTCCAACAACGATGATTCCAAAGAATCTACTTTGGCTAACGCAGGCACCCCGATGACAAATGAGGATACGACAATCAGGTTCAATGTGAATGTGAGGCGATTTGAACGTCGGATCTTGGACCGATGCTTTGCCGGAATCCGGACTATTGCCACTCGCATTAGACATGTCCTTTCGCTACCAAGCACGGGTCGAGTAATGTATCACTCGCGGAGACTGTGCTACTTCCTGCACTGTTAACGAGCTTCCTCAATAGCACCCGCAGGCAACCGGAGGCGGAGCAAACGGATTCCATTGTTGACAGGTGCAACTGCACGTCGCGCCCGGTGGTGAACCTGGGGGTACGGTATTGCAAACCTTGATTCCGCACGGTGCAAAGGTGCCCACGCAGTTTGTGTCGCAGGTGCCTGCACCACCCCCCGTACCGCCACACGGAGGACTGGCGCTCGGCTTACAGATTCCATTAACACATACCATCCCGGCGGGACAGTCGTCGGCTGCCGGAGAACACGGAATCGGTTCATCGCCCCACGCCATTTGCGTTGGCACCGCAGCCACGGACAGCACCATCAACGTCAGCGAACTCGCGATCAGGAGTTGAGACAGTGCTTCGATTCTCCGGTTCATTGCACATGCTCCTTAGAATGATTTGAAATTCTCCGCCATCAAGGCGTCACCTCAAACCCCAGCGTGAGCCGAATTCTCGGCTGACCCGATGCATCCGATAAGAGCTCCGCGTTTCGAGTTGCGCTTCCGTGTTGCGACTTGGGAATTCGGACTTTGACGCGCAGCGTGGAATCACCGCGGCCAGGAACTGTCGCGGGCAAATCGTCGGTGACCATGCACGAACAATCCGACGTGCCGCCGATCAGCCGCACCGGTTGATCGCTCCAGTTGTACACGGTCACCGTGCGCTCGATGACGTCGCCGGGTTTGCCCGAGCCGAAATCGACGTAGCTCGGCTCAACGGTGAGCAGTTCGCCGCGCAGATTCGCCAGCGCCGCGGCCGGGGAGCCATAGACCCACGTCCCGATGCCGGTGAGCGCGAGCAGAATGGCGGCCGAGCCGAGGGGAATCATGGCAAATGAGCGCGATGGGAGCGTCGGCGCGAGATTCGAACGCGGGCGCGAAACGAGGAGCGCGAGGATCGCAACCACGTCCACCGCGAATGCCGTCCACGGACTCGCGCGAATCGCGCCGAAGCATCCGCAGCTGGCGACACCGATCCAGCCGAAATAGGCGCTGACAATGGCGAACGCTGAGAACGTGCCGATCGCCGCCAGCCACGCGGTGAATTGCGCCGCTCCGGACAGCAGCCAGACGCCCAAGACGAGTTCCCATTCGGCGGCGGCCACCTGCACCTGCGGCATGGCAAACCAGCCGGCGCGCGGCAACGCCGTGACGTTCATCCCAGAGAGCTTGAGCCCTGCCGCGGTCACGAGCAGAAGCCCCAAGACGATGCGCACGGCGCGAAATGCCCGGCCGTCACGCGAACGCGCCGCGCTGCGCTGCGCTGCGCTGCGCTGCGCTGCGCAGTTGATGGTCGTCGTCAATTGAACCGTGCTCATGGGGCAACCCCACGAACCGCAGGCGAAGAACACCGCCGATTATCCCGCGCCGAATCGGGTTGTCAAGGAATTTCCAAAGAAAATCCCGGTGGCAACGGCCCGCTTTTTGACTCGTTGCCAGGACCGGGTACAATCACTCAGCCGAATGTGGTCCGACACCTGAGAGGTCGCCGGCATGCGCTGGATCACCGCCATCCCCGTCTATAACGAAGCCCGCCACCTGTCCGAAGTCCTCCGCGAAGTCCGCCGAACCAGCCCGGAAGTCGTCGTCATCAACGACGGCTCGACGGACGGAACTGGCGAATTGCTCGCTCGGGAGCGGGACGTGGCCATCGTGGCGCACCCGGTCAATCGTGGTTACGGCGCGGCCTTGATCTCGGCCTTCGAATACGCCTTGGAGCACGGGTATGACGTGCTCGTAACCATGGATTGCGACGGGCAGCATGAGCCGGCCCGCATCCCCTGCTTGCTGGAAGCGATTGACGACGCCGACATCGTCTCCGGCAGCCGGTACCTCCGCGATTTTCGGCAGAACACGCCTGTCCCGGAAGAACGCCTGCGAATCAACCGCATCATCACCAACGAGATCAACGAACGATTCGGCCTGTCGATCACGGACGCCTTCTGTGGTTTCAAAGCGTACCGGCGCAGCGCGCTGTGCGGGTTGCGGATCACCGAAACGGGTTGGGGCATGCCGCTGCAGTTGTGGGTGCAGGCGGCCCACCTGAGGCTGCGCATCAAGGAAATCGGCGTGCCGAGACTGTATCTCGATCCGAATCGCGCGTTCGGCGGCGTGATGAACGACGCGGACGAGCGTCTCAAGTATTATCGCCGCGTGCTCGACGAGGCGGACCGGACGTTTGCCGACCGGCTGCGCGGCGAGCCGTGCCGCGGAGCGTGCCCGTGAGCGCCGCGCTCGCCGCTCCGACCATCGACGGAGCGGCGCTGATCGACCCGCCACTGCCCGACGTGGGCGGATTGCTTGAGCGAAACCGCGTTCGGCTCAATTCGGCAGCGACGATCTTCGGCCGACCGCTGACCTCGTGGCGCCGAGATGCTTTCCGAGAAGCCCAAAGAGCGGCCAAGGTCTACCTGGATCGCGCTGGCGAGCCGGCGCCCGCTTCGTTTGCCGACTCCCTGATCCTTTCCGGTCATCAACCTGATCTGTTTCATCCGGGAGTGTGGCTGAAGAACTTCGTTTTGTCGGCGCTGGCCCAGCGACACAGGCTTTGCGCCGTCAATCTGATCGTGGACAACGATCAACTCAAACGGCCATCGATCCATATCCCGCGGATTGCCGATGATCCGCGGCGGGTCCAGACCGTCATCGTTCCCTACGATTCGCCGGCCAGCGAACAGCCGCTCGAGTCGCTGGCCATTCACGACGACCGCCTGTTCATGAGCTTTGCGGATCGGGTCGAGGAAGCGGCCCATGGCTGGCCGGCCGCACCGATGGTGAGGCGGTTCTGGACGAGAGCTCTGGCCGCGCGGCAGAGGACGCGGATTCTCGGCGAGGTTTTCTCGGCGGCGCGCCGGGCTTGCGAGCGCGACTGGGGCTGCCACAACTGGGAAGTGCCATTGTCGGCGCTGCTGACGACGCCGACGGTCGCGGAGTTTATTCGCGCCAGCCTTGAGCATCTGCCGCGAATGCACGAGGTTTACAACTTAGCGGTGCGGGACTACCGGCGTCGGCATCGACTCCGCAGCGTTCGCCACCCGGCGCCGGACCTGGCCCGCGATGGCGACTGGCTCGAGGCGCCGTTCTGGGCGTGCCGAGCCGGATCGCCGCGGCGCGAGCGGCTGTTCGTGCGCTCGCGGCCCGGCGGCTGGCAGATGCGCGCCGGCGACGCGCTCGGGCCCGAATGGTCCGCCGACGCCGACCCGGCCATCCTGCTCCGCTTCGAGCGCGACGGGTTTTGTATCCGCACGCGCGCAATGACGACAACGCTGATCGCCCGGCTGCTGGTGGGCGATCTATTCATCCACGGCATCGGCGGCGCGAAATACGATGCCGTGACCGACGAAATCATCTCTCGGCTTATCGGCATCGAACCGCCGGAGTTCCTGGTTGCGACCGGCACGCTCCGGCTGCCGCTGCCGCTGTTTCCCGCGGATCGCCAGGCTGCGGCGCGTCTGAAGCAACGGGTCCGCGCGATCGAGTGGAACCCCCAGCGCTGGCTGGACGCCGAGCGGCAGGCGGAACACGCCGCGCTGGCCGCATGGCAGCCGGCGACGCGAACCGAGCGGCGCGATCGATTCAACCGCCTACGGGAGCTCAACGCGCGGATGCGGCCGATGGTGCACGAAGCCTGGGTTCAAGCCATGGCCGAGGCGCAGCGTGCTGAAACGGAAGCCCACGCCAACGACGTCCTCAGCCGGCGGGATTATTCATTCGTCCTGTTTCCCGAATCGAAGCTTCGCCCGTTCTTCGCGCAGGTCAGCCAATCAGAGTGACGGCCCTTTCCCGCCGGGCGGCTGGGGCGGCGGCGGCCGGCGATTCTTCGCCTCGTCGCGAAGCCGGTCGAGTGACTTCGGCAGCGGCGCCGAGGTTACGGCCAGGCGGTCGAGCGCCGTCGTCAGCCAGAACTTCAGGTTGGCGACGTCTTCCGGCGGCAAGATCGGCGTCGTCAGGAGTCCGCGATACTGTGGAAATCGCGCGGGCCAATCGGCCAGCATGCGCGCCGCCCGAACGGCGCTCTCTGAATCGTCGAGCAACGCCAGCGTGATGGCCGTGCCCAGGTGGCCGAGCATGGCATATTGCTGCGGCTGATTCGGGCGCTTCTGCAATTCGTTGAAAAACCGTAAGGCCTCATCGAGCCGGCGCTGATCCCAGTACAGGACGCCGAGCCGCACGTGAAACGTCAATCCTTCGCGGAGCTTGTCGGGCTTCGGGTTGGCGTGCTCCTCCACGGCGAGCCGCAGCAGCCGTTCGGAATTGCTGACGACCTCGAGATTGGGTCGGTCGTTGATGGCGACGTCCGGCGCCGCAAGGTAATTGCGCGCGATTTTGGCGCCGGCGCCGAGAGCCGCCGCCGCGAGCAGCGCAACGATCGGCAGCGCCCACCGGCGCGCGGCGCGGTGAGGCGCCGGCAGCCGTTCCGTCGCGGGCAGCGTGGTCGGACCGCTTGAGTTCGGCCCACCCGCGCCCCACGTCAGCGAAAGTTCGCCGACCGGCTCGCCGCGCTCCATCCGCGACAACTCGCGCAGAATGTCGCGCCCGGATTGGGGCCGCCGCGCCGGGTCTTTCTCCATCATCCGATGAACAAGTGCAACGATCTCGCCGGGCAATTCCGGGCACAGCTCGGCGAGGCTTTTCGGCGTCTCCTCGCAGTGCTTGAGAGCGACTTCCATCGCCGTGCCGCCGTGAAACGGCGGCTGGCCGGAAAGCATGTAGTAGCAGGTGACGCCCAGCGAGTAGATGTCGGAGCGCGGGTCGAGCGGCCGATTGCGCACTTGTTCCGGGCTCATGTACAGCGGTGTGCCGAGGGTGATCCCCGTTTGCGTGAGATTCAGTTCGCGGGTTCCGTCGAGCAGGCGCGACAGACCGAAATCCGCCACTTTCACCTCGACGTTGCGCGTGACCAGGATGTTCTCGGGCTTGATATCGCGATGAACTAGATTCGCTTCGGCGGCGCGTTGTAGGGCGGCGGCCGCCTGCCGCAATATCGCCAAGGCGATCGGCAAATCCGGCGGACCCTTGCGCACCACGATTTCGCGCAGCGTCTTGCCGTTCACGTACTCCATCGCCATGAACGGCAGGCCATCGGCATCGCCGACGGCGTAGACCTGCACGATGTTGGGATGATTGATCCGGGCGATTGCTTCGGCTTCGGCTCGGAAGCGCTTGAGAGCGGCGGGATCCGCGGCGAGTTCCGGGCGCAGCAGCTTCAGCGCGACCTTGCGCTTCAGCGAGATTTGTTCCGCCAGGAACACGGTGCCCATGCCGCCCTGGCCAAGCCGGCGCAGCACGTGGAAGTCACCGAGCGTCCGGCCGGTCAGATCAAGTGGCGGCGAAGATACGGATCGAGCGGGACTGGATGCTGGGCCGTGATCCATGACTGACGGTCTCGCGCCTCCCTGCCCTTCATTCTAAGCCGCCGGAATCGCGAGCGCGCATCGCGGGCCGATCAGACGAACAAGTCGGTGAACCGCAGAGCCAGGCAGGTCGTGTTGCCGTGGCCCGTGAACAGCGTGGCGCCATCGCGGCTGAAGCGGACGGCGCGGATTGGGGAATCGAGCTCCGCCACCGCTGCCGACTGACCGGTCGCGCTGTCCCAGATGCGCACGGTGTGATCGTCGCCGCCAGCGACGAGCCAGCGCCCGTCGGGGCTGAACGTCACGGCCCGCAGTTCCGCGCCGGGCCCGGCGATTTCCAATGCCACTTGTTGAGCGGCCACGTCCAGCACGCGCACGGCTGATCCGGGAGCCGCGACGGCCAGTCGTTGACCGTCGGCGTCAAACGCCAGGCTGTGAGCGCCGCCCTCGAATGTCATCAGCCGCTCGCGGGTTTCCGTGTTCCAGATGCTGACCGCGCCGTCGGACCCGCCGGTCGCCAGCCAGTCGATGCCGCCGCACGCCAGCCAGATATTGTTCGGATGAAATACGATCGCCTCCACGGAGCAGCCTTCCGTGGCCTCGGGAATGATCAACTTCGGTTCGCCGTCGATCGGGTTCCACAGCCAGGCAGTCCCGTCCGTTCGGCAGCAGGACGCGAGAGTCCGCGAATCGGGAGAGAATGCGAGGTCCGTCATCGGCGCGCGCGGGCCCTCGGCCGGCGGGCGCAACTTGCGCTCGGCCGCGTCCCAGATGTGCAGGCGCGAGTCGGGCTGGGCGTTGGTCACGGCAATCCAATGGCCGTCGGGCGACGCCGCAACGGCGATCGGTTTCGGCACGAGTCCGTCCGGCGGGACCGCCGAGCCGTCGGCAATGTCCCAGCATTGCAGCCGCGAGCCGGTGCCGGTGCTGATCAGCAGCCCGCCGCGCCCGCCCGGCGCCAGAGCAATGCGATGATCGGCTTGCGAGCCGTGGCCGGCGATCAGCTTGCCGTCGATCGCGTCCCAGGCGTGAATCACGCGGTCGGCGCCGCCGACGAACAGCCGCCGCCCGTCGTGCGCGAACGCCAGCGCGCGCACTTCATCGCGGTCGCCGGGCAGAACGTGCATTTCCTGGCCACGGGCGATGTCGCGCCAGATGTGAATCGTCGCGGCCGAATCCGCCACGGCCAGCAGTTGACCATTCGGACTGAATGCCAGCGCGTACACCTGGTCGGCGTGTGTGTTCAGAAGGATGATCGGTTCGCCGGTGTCAACGTTCCACAGTCGGGCGGTCGTGTCCCAGCCGGCGGACACGAGCAGCCGCGTTCCCGGCTGCCAGGCGAGAGCCGGAATCCGATCGGTGTGGCCTTTCAGCAGGCGGAGGTGCTCGCCGTCGGCCACGCGCCAGAGGCTGATCGCGCGATCTTCCGACGCGGCCGCCAGAAGCGCTCCGTCCGACGTGAAGGCCAGCGCCGAAATCGGTTGATCGTGGCGGACCCATTCGACGAAGTCGTCCGAATCGTCGAGGTTCCAGATTCGAACCACGCCGTCATCGTGACCGGTGGCCACCCGCCGCTCCGTGGGGTGGAACGCGATGGCCGTCACCCACGACGGCTGCTCGAGCGTCCGCCGTTTCCGGGGGTCGGCGACGTCGTAAATGACGAGTTCATCCGCGCCCGAGGCGAGCCACCGCAACTGCGGGTCGAAGCACCACAGCGTTTCGATGTCGCTCAGGGAATGCTTGGCGAGGGCTCGGCCATCCGCGCCCCAGTGCCGGAGCACGCCGGGCTCCTCCACCGACCACACCGTGCCGTCGGCGGCGCAGGCCAATGTCAATAAATCGTTGTCCGCGAACCAGTGCGACTCGCCGAATCGGCGGAGCACAGGCGTGCGATCGGCGAGAGTGGACGGGCCAGGTTGATTCATGGAACGGGTCCGGTCGGCCACGGGAGTCGCGCAGAATGCCACTGCTAGACTTTACAATAATTCCGGCGGACGTGCGAGGGGGCTGACGATGGCCGAGGCGGCGGGTGAATTTGCCTATATTTCTTGGCTCCGCCAGCGGACGCCGGCCGATCCCCGCGTGCCGATCGGCCCGGGCGACGATGCCGCGGCGATCCGATTGACCCCAGGCGTCGACGCCCTGGTGACGACCGACATGCTGCTCGACGGCAGTTGCTTCGACCTCGGCGCCGCGGGGCCGTACCGCGTCGGCCGCAAGGCGATGGCGGTGAATCTGAGCGACATGGCGGCGATGGCCGGCCGGCCGGTGGCGGCGTTCGTCAGCGTCGGCTTGCCGAGGATCGGCGCCGCCGTGATCGCCGGCGAACTGTACCGCGGCCTCCGATCCGTCGCCGACGAATTCGACACCGCCGTCGCCGGCGGCGACACCAACACTTGGGATGGCCCGCTCGTGATCTCGGTCACCGTGATCGGCGAACCGAGTGGCCGCGGACCGGTGCGCCGCTCCGGCGCGAAGCCCGGCGATTGGCTGTTCGTCACCGGCCCGTTGGGCGGCAGCATTCGCGGGCATCATCTCGACTTCACGCCGCGGGTGCGCGAAGCCATCCGCTTGCACGAACAATTGAACCTGCACGCCATGATGGACATCTCCGACGGCCTCGCCGTGGATCTAGCGAAGTTGTGCGCCGAGAGCGGCTGCGGAGCCGTGCTCGCCGCCGACGCCATTCCGATCTCCGCGGCCGCCCTGGCGATGAATGACGGCACATCACCGCTCGAACACGCGCTCGGCGACGGCGAGGATTTCGAGTTGCTCTTCGCCGTGGGGCCGGACGAGGGCGCCCGACTCGCCGCTCAGCCGATGGTCGCCGGGGTCCAACTGCATCGCGTGGGCACGTGCGTCGGTGACGGCTTGTGGCTGGAGCGTGACGGCGAGCGCCGAACGCTCGAGGCGAAGGGCTACGAGCATCGGTTCGGGTGAACAAGGGGTCGGGAGTCGTTTCTCATGCGGCCGGCTGCTTTTTCGGCCGACCGCGGGGGCGCAGCGTCGCGCCCAGGCCAAGCCGCAAGGCCGTTTGCTTCTGCCAGCGGTCCGACCCGTAAGGTGTGCCGCGCACCACCGATCGCCGTAGGGCCGTCAATTCCGCCGGCGACTCGGCTTGCTGCACCCGCGCCGTCCAGTTTCGGGGCAGCGGCGTCGGGCCCTCGCTCAGCATCGCATCGTTCGGTTGCAATCGCCGCCGCAAGCTCGACCAAGTCCATTGCTCGGCCGCCCGAACGAGATTGGCTCTCAGCGCATTCCGCTCGGCGTAACGGCACACAATCCAATCGTGCTCGTCGTTTTGTACGGGAAACGACTTGAACCGCCCTTGATAAAGTGGGCCGGTGCCGGAGGTTCCATGGACCGCGTGCCAGCGCTGCGTGTGAGTGACCGTCACACAGCGGAGATACTCAGACAGGTCGCCATCCTAGCGCGGCCACAGCACAAGATGCCAAGGGTTGGCCATCAGACACCATGCGAGCAGCCGCATCGAAACGCGCTGCGGCGCCTCGACAAGCGCGCGGACGAACGCCTTGTAGTCTGCCGGCGTTTCGAACAGCGTGGCCCGTCCGACGGCCCGGTTGAGCACGTGGTACACGCAACCGCCGTTAGCGGCTCGAGGTCGCCGCGGCATGAGAGCGATTGTTGCCGAAGGTCTGGGCGATGGTCAAGCGGAAGCGACTCCTGACCGCTTTGCCCCCGTCTTCTTTCGGGGAATTCACTTGGACTACTTGCCGGGTTTCGGGTCCTGCTTTTCGGGCAGCGGTAGGCCGAAGTGTTTGAGAAGGAGCTTGTCGATTTCTTCACTTTCATAGCCGATCAACGTATCAGGAAACTTGGCCGGATCGCCCACCAAGAGCACTTCGACCGTGAATTCCTTCCGGTTTTTTCTCAGCACTCCTCGCCCGCCATCGCGCAAGACTGCACGTGCGGGCAACTTGTCTCCCAACTGTTGCTTCCTGGCCACCAAAGGAACTCGCGTTCCAGATTCGCGCTCAATGATCCGTTCTTCAGTAACTGAATTGGGAAGGCTCTCGTAACCGTATTGCGCCACTCCTTGGTCATCAAAATCGAGTGTAATACGCTTGGGCCATTGCGATTTGACATTGCCCCAGTCATACTCCCTGTCGGGAATCACTCCGCCTGGCATATTGAATGCTAGAAACAGAAACCCAGTGTAGCCTTTCGGAATCCGGTATTCAACCTCCGACGGGTGTTTTTCCGGTGGAGAATCGGAAAGCAATGATGCAACGACAGTGAAAAGACACAAGCTTGTCTTCATATCCGTTCCCTCCCATCGCCTTACATTTGCGCTCTCTCATTTATAAACCGGGCAGCACCTGTTTGAACGTAGGCGTTCAAAACGTGGCACTTCGAATCAGGGGAATTTCCTCCAAACCTCACGTCGTCCAAGGTCATTCATAGATGAATCCCCGATTTTGAAGGGGATTTGACTGCCGTCGGTGATCTCGAGAAAGGCAGAGTAGCCAAAGTTACCGAGCCCGCCTTGGCTCCATACGCCGGCGGCTACTGGCCCCGAGCCATCAAACAGCCAGTGAGCGATTGCGCGCTTTGTGAAAACGTCGTCGGCATCGTTCGAGGTGTCCTCAGTGCGTACAACGAAGTACAGCTCAAATTCTTCCTGTAGTTCGAATTGCGTAACCGGCAATGTTCCCAAAGTCATTTGTCTTGTTGCGAGCTGGTACGGTTCGTCGTTTGTAGCGAAATCAATAGGCCCGAAGTTGACGTCGGCGTTGATTCGGAAATAACTCGCTGTCGAAGTACTACGTTGCCATGGCCTAGTACTGTTGTCTGCGGAATCCAAGATCAGATCCGAAGACTCGAGGTTAGACACTAGCTGAGCAGTAGCCGGTGTGCCAAAGTCGGCATGCTTCTTTGTCCATTTTCCGTATTGGACAAACCCAATCTCCATAAAACTCACGCCGCGAATTTGTCCGCCAATAAACGGTCCCTCTATTCTCGTTATCTGCAAGTTCGCAGTCATGGCAAAGGTGCCTGGTGTTAGTGCAGCAGAGCTGACCCGCCGCGGATCAGTGCCTTGCACAGGCACACCGGGATAGGTTAGGAAATTCTGAGGTCCGCCGAGGCCGAGTTGAATGAAGACGACATTTACGTGTCGCTGTGCCTTGAATCCAAGCCCGGCAATAGGTTCATACTCGACCTTGCCGAGCGTAGGCCCAGCGTCCCAAAGGACGGTTGCGTTATTGGTTCCCGAGCCTGCGACAACAGCGCCGTTCACGGCGCCCCAGACTCCAGCTGCCCGAATGCCAGGGACGGATGCGCTGTATTTGTACTTTGAGTGCCCTGGGACGTTCATCGGCCCGTCAAGTTGGTACACCGTCAGATTCACCTCATCAAGTTCTTTTCCTGGGCCGTTGGCGTTTTCAAACCACACGAGTTTGACGTTCTCGACCCTGCCTTGCGGGCTCCTGACTCTGCCTTCGACATAGACCCGTGTCTCAGGATTTGCAGTCGCGCTGAATTCCGAGGGATTCGGTTTCGAATCACTAACTACCTCATCGGAGCGATTCTCATTCTTCCAGATCTTAATGCGAGTATCGTCGAACCGCAAGCGGTAAGTCCCACCCAATTTGGACGGCTGGATACCGTGCAAGACCAACGGCACGAGGTCGTGTTCGCCCTGGATTGGACCGAACTTTTGAATGTCTAAGATTGGCACACCGTTGTCGTTGAGCAGGTAATCATCATTGTCGTTGTTCAGCACCACA
>JRYK01000366.1_pt1 | contig 70179 bp, 59 predicted proteins | sample 235381 | NCBI WGS metagenome assembly JRYK01 (sample SAMN03074220, study PRJNA261476) | activated sludge metagenome | biome: Wastewater Treatment Plant; feature: Wastewater; material: Activated sludge; isolation source: activated biomass of a wastewaster treatment plant treating hydrocarbon... ... | reverse complement strand
ACAATAAAAAATATCCATCAGGAAATACAGCTAATACTTTATCGACCGCTTGCTTACGACAAATCATCCACAAACGGAACAGCACAAAGGGAAACGATAACCAACGTATAGGACTGAAAAAACGCGCTCCCATGCCATTAATAGACCATTCTGTAGGAAGGTATCGGTATCGAATATTCTGATAATGATCCGGATATTGAAGAAATGGTTTGCCTCCTCCGACAGGCAAAATCAAGTCAGTTGGTAAAGCATTTAGCAATTGATGGGTAATGTAAGAACTACCACTGATGGTTGGAGGAATGGTCCAGGATAGTAACAAAAGTTTTTTTGAGGCAGAATGGCTCATTTCAAATTATAAGCGGCTATTCCAGGATTCAATGATTTCAGCATAAATATGCTCAAGACTCCGAGTGATTTTCCATTGAGGGTAGTGACTGTATAACTTTTGTAAATTTGAAATATAACAGATATGATCTCCTTCCCGGTTACGCTCCTGATATTCATAACGCATAGGTTTACCCGAGATGGAGGATACTGCATTGAAGGCTTCAAGAATGGAGCAAGAGTTATCTCTGCCACCTCCCAAATTATAAACTTCCGCCACACGCGGATCTTGGATGAAATAGTCAATAAAATGAGCGACATCCCATGAATGAATGTTATCGCGGACTTGCTTTCCTTTGTAACCAAATACTTGATAAACATTTTCTGACAAGTTGACCTTGATTAAATAACTCAGGAATCCATGCAACTCAACACCTGAATGGTTGGGTCCCGTTAAACATCCTCCACGCAATGTGCAACAGGGCATTCCGAAATAACGTCCAAATTCCTGTACCATGATATCTCCTGCAAGTTTCGAAGCACCAAACAAAGAATGTTTAGATTGGTCTATGGTAAACTGCTCATCAATTCCATTTGCATAATGGGGATCAGCATACTCCCAACGGGTTTCCAATTCAACCAGGGGCAATAAATTTGGAGCATCACCATATACTTTGTTGGTGGACAAATGCACAAAAGGTGACTCTTTACAATAATTTCTGCAAGCTTCTAGCAAATTCAAAGTACCTCCAGCATTCACATCAAAATCATCAAATACTCTGGATGCTGCAAGGTCATGAGATGGTTGTGCCGCGGTATGGACTACCGCATCCGGTTTAATCTGTTTTATAAGTTCCATCACTTGGCTTCGCTCCCGGATATCAAGTTCAACGTGTTTAAAACGTTTGCAGTTTAACTCCAGTTGATGTTGGTTCCATCGGGTATCACCTTTTGGTCCAAAGAAATCAGCTCGCATGTTATTATCCACTCCGGTAACCTCCCATCCCATCTGATCAAAATAACGCACGACTTCCGAACCAATTAAACCGGAGCTTCCTGTTACAAGAATTTTAGACATTTATGCTATGTATAAATACAAGTTAATCAGCTGTAAAGATATTTGAATTTGTGGAATCTTTACCGTTTGAAGAGCAAAAGCCAAGCTTCAAGTTTAACCAAGGAGTCCCAGGAAATACTAAAGTTTAATGAGTTTTCGAACCCAGTAGTTTTGTTGTCCGCTAATTTCAAGAAAATATAAACCGGTTCGAGCAACATGAATTGGAAATGCGATCCGATGTTTACCCGCTGGAAAATATTGATTTGAAATCACCAATGATTGTACACGGCCCTCAGCATCTAGTAATTTAATGGTTAAGTAATCTCCTTGGTTAATGTTTAAATCAATGTTTGAGGAATTTGAAATTGGATTGGGACTGATTTTACAATCGTTAGTATGGAGATTTTCAAGTTGAATATTTGTAATCCTTTTACCTACCAAACTTGTCACGGAATAAGCAGGAAGATCGATGGTTAAACGCTGTTGTGCAGCCATTGCATTACCAGATTGCCAATAGGCATTTTCTTGGCTGGTAAATCGTGCAAACTGATTGATTCCTTCAGGAATCTGAATGGAACCTTGCTGCGGACTTGATGATGAATTGATCAGTTCTAACGCGAGAGTTTGGCGGTCCGCTGTCATGTAGGCACTGACCAGTAAAGAGGATGTTCCATTGACTGATGTACCTATTCGAATACTTCCCGGTCGTATCAGTTTGAAGTAGTGTTTAGCTGCATTGTATTTTGGACTGTTGGCCTGATCACTAACATTTGTTAGTCCGTATGCACTCACTTTACCTGAATTATCAGAATCCGAAAAGGTCCAATAGATCCATGCACTTTCCATACCTGTAGTTAATGCCTGATGAATGCGTATGGCGAGTCCAAGCGCACCATCACCCGGGAACCCTTGTTTGGGATATAACCAATCGGGATGTTCGCCAGAAGTTTCAGTCATCCATGACTTTTTCTGGTAATGGGTAAAACCCTTGATGTTGGAAGGGATACCGGCAGAAGGACTGTTATTCCAACCATTGACCCACCAGTTCCATAAGTTGGGTTGAGCTCCCGAACTGGTGACTCCATCAGAAGCATAACCATGCACACAATGGAAATCGAGCGCATGAAAAGCAATTGAATCCCTGCTAATGGCTTGAAGATATTGAAGATTCTTATGAATGGGACCGTTTGAGCTCCCATATTCCCACATACCATATGCATCGCCACCCAGCAAATCCTCAGGCCCCATGAGTTTAATATGGATGAGTTCCGGGTATTTATCAAATTCTGCGCGAACAGCTTTTAATGCGGCGATGTACTGAGAGGAAAGTGGATAGGTCGCACTGTTATAAAATTGTTCAAAATTCAATTCGTTTTGAATGCTGATGGCATAAAATTCAACTTTATGAAACCGTTGATAGCCAAATAAGTAAGCTGCAGTACTTCGGGCAAATTGGGTCAACGCACTGGTGGGTCCCAGACCACCCATTGACTGGTCATTAAAAACCTGTAATGGAGTGTTCGAAACATCTAATCGACCTCCAGCAAAATTTCCTCCCCATATAAAAGGCCATGCAGTATTTGCCACTGGTCCGGGCCACCAGTTTTCCCGATAAACATTGCCTGATGCAACTTTAACCCATGGTAACGGGGACCAAATACTTCCGATTAATTTGAAACCACCCAGTTTTTTTGATTTTGCCAAACCTTGTTGGATGATTAAGTTAGGTGCATAAACAAAGTAGGGTATATTTTCCTCAATATTGGGGCCCATAACAGCAATAGGTGCATTTCTGCCTCCAAAAGTTCTCGAGTAATCCTGAGGTCCCGTGTAGGTTCTTACACGATTACCTTCAGGACCATTGGGGTTTGAAGGATCTTCAAGATTGAATAGATGTTTGACAGATGACCCCATAAACCAGGGAGAGAAGTAATTCAAGTCAGCATAAGGACTGCGTAATCGGGGAGTAAGATCCACGCGATATATACTGCATTCTATGTCATCAAAATACAAATTGCTTAGCCAAGGGTTATTGATGTCCTCATCACTTTGATGGGCTCCAAATCCATCAATCACTTGATGTTTGATGGCCGTGTCCACAATTACACTAAAGTTTTGAGCTTGTGCACCGTGAATCAAAGAAATCATGGAGCATAAAGCAATGACTCGGGCAACGGATTTAAAGAAGTTGATCACCATTAGTTTTTTGATGTTTGAATATTAGATACAAGTTTCATTGATTACGCTGCTTGATGATGAGAAGTCAAGAAACGAATCTTCGCTTTCGGAAGCTACTCAATCGCATTCTACTAAACCAAGGAGAGCGAACGATACGCGAAGTTCAGGTTTATGTAATGAACCTAACCATCAACAATATCAGCGTAATGGAAGTATGAAGATGGCTACTTAAGATCTTCCTTAAAGTTTGATCTTAATATTACATCCCAAAGAGAAGAACTCACACCAAATCCCTTGGATGGATCGTGGTAATGATGAAGCATGTGGTGTTTTTTTACCCGGGCAAACCATGGATTTTTCCAATTAAAATGATGAATTGCATAATGGGTCATATCATACATGAGGTAACCCAGCAAGAAACCACTAAAGAAAGCGAAAAAATTTACTTTGGTAAAAAACAGAGAGAACAACAAATAAAATCCAGTGGCGATTAACAAGCTCAAGGAAGGTGGCATAACCAATCGCAATCGGTCCATGGGATAATCATGGTGTACACCATGAAAAATAAAATGCAATCGCTGCCCCCATCCAGATTTTGGAACAAAATGAAAGACATATTTATGTAATACATATTCTGTCAGGGTCCATATGAACAAACCAAAAATAAAATAGAGGATGTAATTTAGAATTGTATTTCCAGTAGCTATCGATTTATAAGAGAGAAATCCAATGATGGGAATATAGACCAGCAAGGGGATTGAAAAATGAACCTTTGAAACGGATTCCAGCAGGTTATTTTTGAACATTCGAATCGATTCAGGTGAGTTCGATACAAAATTCTTTGCCATGAGTGCTTCGTTAATGGATAAACAACAAAAATTCGATATAAAAGGTTTTCATCCTTATTTTGATTTAGGAACCTGTCAATTTAGTTTTTCAAATCTTTTTTCTGTAGAACCGATACCTTTTTTCTACCTGTCCTCCCATTTTAATTATGGCATGATTCATTTCTGGATTGTTTTCCAAAATCCAGGAGGCCTCACCGGATTCGAGGTGTTTGCTTTGTTGGGTATAGGCAAATGTTCTGGCATAGAAGTAGGCATCAATACCAAGTCTTCTGTAAGGCTCCAGTAGTCCTAGTGCAATGATCCTGACAGAGTTGATTTTTTTTCTTCCAAACAGCAACTTGAAAATACCCCAAGGCAATAATTTTCCATTTTTGATTTTAATCAGGACCTGATTAATGTCTGGAAGGGTAAGTGAAAATCCAATACATTTTCCGTCTTTTTCTGCTAGCAAAACCAATTGAGGATCCATGATCATTTTCATGTCTTTGCCTGAATGTAGAAATTCTTTCTCCGTCATTGGAGCGAATCCAAGATTTTTACTCCAGGCCTGATTGTAAACGTCCAGCGTCTTCTTGACGTCCTCCTCGAAATGCTTCATGTCAATGGTCCTGATGGTAATGCCATTCTTCTTAAATTTCTCTTCCAGCAAAGGAAGGCTGTTTTTCAATCGCTCTGGAAATTTACTTTGGTGAATGCGATAAGCCAAAACATCTGTTTTTTTGATAAAACCAAGTTGCTCCAGGAGATTTTGATAATAAGGTTTATTATAGCTCATCATCACCGAAGGAGGAAATTCAAAGCCTTCGATCAACAGACCACAAGCATGGTTGGTTGAGAAATTGTAAGGCCCTTCTATCCATTCTATCTGGTGAGTCTTTAGCCAATTTATGGCCGCCTCCATAAGGGCATTTGCGACCTGTGGGTCATTGATACAATCAAAAAATCCAAAAACTCCTACGGATTCCTCTGTATATGATATGAGTTGATCGTCTTTTACTGCAGCAATGCGGCCTACTACCTCGCCATCACGTTTGGCCAAGAAATATTCTGCTACAGCATGTTCGAAAAATGGATTTTTTTTGGGATTGATGTGGTCACTCTGAGCGATATAGAGTTCGGGAACAAAGCAAGAATCGTTCGCATATAAAGTGTAAACAAACCGAATAAAGGCATCCCGATCGGATGATGTTCGAACCGGTTGTATTGAAATCATGTGATTAATGAATTAAATCACGCCCAGAAGCCGGGCATGGTCGTAAATTTTATTGAGTGCAAAATCTATTTGTTCGTGTGTATGGGTTGCCATCACAGAAAAACGGATCAAGGCAGAATCAGCGCTGGTGGCTGGAGATACTACAGGGTTAATAAAAACGCCATCATCGTATAAGTTTTTTGCGATGAGGTAAGTTTTTTGATCATCACGAATGTATATCGGAATAATGGGGGTTTCAGCTTTTCCAACATCCATACCCATTTCTTTTAGCATTTTTATGGAATAATGGGTGTTTTCCCATAAGTTGCCAATCAATTCAGGTTGCTCTTCCATAATGTCAAGGGCTGTCAACACCGCAGCGACTGAAGCGGGTTGAAGACCTGCACTGAATAATAGTGCCCGGGAGGTATGTTTAATTAAGTTGATGAGTTCTTTGTCTCCAGAAACGAATCCACCCAATGCAGCAAGAGATTTACTAAAAGTACCTGTGATAATATCCACCCGATCGGTAATTCCAAAATGAGAAGATGTTCCACTTCCATTTTTACCCAATACCCCGATGGCATGTGCATCGTCAACCATAATCAAAGCACCGTTCTTTCTAGAAACGTTTACGATATCAGGCAAAGGTGCTATATCTCCGTCCATGCTGAAGATTCCTTCAGTCACAACAATTTTAAATGCTTCCGGGTCAATTTTTTGAAATAGCTTATCCAATGAATTTACATCATTGTGCTCGAATTTTAATTTTTTAGCATGTGAAAGAGTAGCACTTTCGATGATGGAAGCATGGCTCAATTTGTCCATGATGAGGTAACTCGACCGGTCTAAAAGTGGAGGCAACGCTCCTAGATTGGCTTGAAACCCCGTACTGAATACGGCAGTATCTTCCTTGCCAAGATAAGCGGATAGTCTTTCTTCCAATTCCCTGTGAATTCCCAAATTTCCATTCAGCAAACGCGAACCCGAAACTCCGGTTCCATATTTTTCAATGGCCTGAATGGCAGCTGCCTTGACTCTTGGATGGGTGGTTAATCCCAAATAGGAGTTGGATCCAAACATTAAAATTTTACGGCCATTTTCATACATCTCGGTATCCTGGGCGGAATGCAATTCTCTGTAAAACAGATAAATATGATGATCCTTAAGGAAATTAACCTGGTTGGCAATTGAACTGACCTTACGCTCCAGTGAACTCATTTAATCATTTTATTTGAATCGGTAAAGATAAAAAGATATTGAAAAAGCGAAAATATTAAATGGATTGCGAAATATATATTATAATATTATTTACATTGTATATTATTAATAATTAGCATATTATATATAATGAGTGTTTTATTTTAATCTTGACTTGCTTTTAATTCAATCCATCCCTAAAAAATGCTGTATTGAAATCATTCGGACATTATGATGTGGTATTTAGAGGCACCCTTATGCATTACTTTGGGTATATCTCGATTTATATCGCTTTGATTTTCTTTTCGAGTAAGGTTTTCTTGAAGGGCAGACCAGCTCTTTTCCAAATATACTTCGCTAAAAGGTATGCAAAATATGACATGGGAACGGCACCCAAAATATCAATCGTATAGTGACAATGCTGAATCAGCAAAAGCACTCCCATCAACACCGTCGATATCTTGAAAATCCTCCGCCACACAATATATCTCCGGAAGACAATGCAATAAACCGTTAATGTGGCTGTATGTCCGCTGAAAAATAAATCTTTAAGCTTAACGCTCTCCCGGTAAACATAAGGTAGCAATAATGGATCGTGCAATGGAATGATATCCGGTGATGGTTCAAGAGGGGTAAAGTACATACAGAGTGCACGAATCAGATTTTGCAGTAAAAAAATGTGAGCGGCAAAAAGAAATGTCCAAGGACATGGAAGGCAAAATATAAATACGAGTGCTGCACCCGCATAAATAATAAAAAAGATGGGTCCGGACATATCATGCGCCTCAAGGGCATTCAAAATCGCATCATTGAGTACACAGCCGGGTCTGGATTCAATGTATTCCAAAAAGTCTCCAATGTTTCCAAAAAAGGCAATGGTCAATACGATTGATATTATCCCCAATCCCCAAAAGAGCTTGTCTTGTAGTGCCAGTCTCCATTCCTGGCGGACTTCATCTATGTATAATTTAATTCGAGTCAATAATTCCTGTTCTATTGGATTGGCGGCTGAAATCGACCACAAAGTAAAGCAACCAGGCTGGAATTTAATAGAGCCTTAAAACATCAAATAAAACCCATATAGGAAAAGGGTAAATGAAATTGAATCTCTGAACCGCCAACGCAAACCCTCAATTGGTATGTTTTCATGTTTATGATGTGAGGTTTTTTGAATATGATATCACTCGAATGTATAAGAATTCATCCCTTCATGGATTGAATGGCATGGATATTTATCCAATAATAAGGGTCTTGACACGTGCATCCCTCAAAATGGCAACCCTGCAGTCTTTTTGACAGAAGTGGATACTATGTAGCTTCTTCAGAAGAGTTTTTGAGAAATTTACCAGACAAAAGAAAAGCTGCTGTAACCCAACCTATAAATGCTCCTGCAAGCACATCCCTTAAAAAATGTTGAAACAAATAAATACGTGAAAAGCCCGTTACCAATGCAAGAAGAAACCAAAACCATTGAAAATAAGTGGAACGGTAATACCACGACAAAATACTACACACTAAAAAAATGGAAGTGGTGTGTCCTGATGGAAAACTATCCCAGTGATGGATTTTGATGCCATCCACTAAGTGTAAATTGGGTACTTCCTGCCAAAAATGCTCGATGGGTCTGGGTGTTTTTTTAAAAATCATTCCTTTCATAATGGAAGTCACTATGGAAGACAATAAGTAACCCAATAAGATAACTTTTCCTTCCTCCCGGTGAAAAATCCACAAGGCTAAACCTAGTAGAACAACGAAAACACCATCGCCTAACTGGGTAATGTTCCTAAAAAATAGATCGGCCGTTGTATGGTGTATTGCATTGACTTTAAGACATAACAAGTCATATGGGTAAAATAAATGATATGCAAGACCGGTCACCAAAAATGCCAGCACCAAAACACTGTATACCCGGGTGTTGATAAAATAGCTCGTCAATTGCCGCACGGTATAAAATTACTGTAACACCTGAGGAATTTATTGAAAACACATTTTATTTCATCGAAAAAAAATGGTATCCGCAAATTACCATTGAGGAAACCTAGTGTAATGTTTTAATTCAACCCAATGGGGTCATTTATGCTCAGCAAAATAGCCATCACTGAAAGCGATAACTGATACCGGTATTTAGGCTAGTGGTTAAAAATTTATCCTGGTTAGGTCCAAAGCCAATTTGGCCTAACATTTTGCTGCATTCTAATTCCGTAAATAGAACAATATTGTTCTTAAGCGAGTGGGTGTAGCGGATTCCTACGAACGCACTGGCAAATGAATTGGTACCAATATTCCCTCCTTCTAAAAGCCCTTTGTTGGAATTGGCTCTGACTCTTGAAAGAATTTCGCTGGATCCAGTGGTATCAATGAACGCAATGGATTGGTTGGTTTGTGCCGATAGCCCGGTTAGGGTATCCACATTGTAATTATTTTTAAGTGAAGCAGTCAATGAAAGTCCCATGTGGGCACTCAACTCGCCTTTCTTAAATTGGAAAAGTGTTTTATTTAAAGCTACTGGTAAATTGATCAGGTGAGCCTGTATTTCGCGGAAATGAATTTTAAAATAGCCTCCTTCAAAACTACCCAAGGTCTCCGACATGTTGGGTTGGTAACGGATATTTTGATATGACACTCCTGTCAACACAGTCCACTCTTCGTTTTTGATATCCATTCGCAGTCCAGCTTGATAGCCCATTCTTGCCTGGGTATATTTTAAATCGGGATCGATAAAAGATGGTGATTGTATCGCATTTACCATCAAACCGGTATAAAATCCAATAAATTTTGATTCTTTGATTTTATAAGGTTGAATGTGGTGTGGTAAAGTGGGTAAGGATTCATCCGTATGTGCGATCTCATGAAGCTGTATAGGCATTTCTATTTCTTCCAAAGATTTTAGTGCAACCAAACAGGAAGCATTCAGGGCGACCTGAAAAGATGGCTGGATGGATGGAATGCTTAGTTGTGGGGTAGAAGTTTCAATTTTACCAGGAGATAAACTTTCTTCAAGGTTTGACGCTTGAAAACTGAATGTTTCGCTTGAATGCGTTTCATTTTCAGGATAAATCAGTTCGGTAGGTTCAGCAATTTCATTTGTTGAATTTAATGAACGGGTTATCAAGGTCTGTTTATGAATTCCTTTGGAATTGGTAGACCTGTAGTCCATTAACGCTTTACTGGTTGAATGAATATCTTTGGCCTTTGATGTATTTTGATATTGAACCAATGGCTTGTCTCCAGTTTGTTTCCACGCCATTGGAGAACCGAGGGTTGTGGAGGGTTCGTTAGGGATCCACTGGGTAAGTCCAATGTTATCCAGAGTCCATAAAAATAATAGGAATAAGCTGGTTTCTATAATTCTAGCAGTAATAATTTTCTTGCGTCTATCCGCTTGATATTTGAGTTTTGATTGAAATGATTCCCATCGAAGTTGCTCATGGTTCGCTTGAGCGTTTTCAAAAATTGATTTGATTTTATGATCAAAGACCTCGTCAAATTGCTCTTCCTGCAATTTCGATTGCATGTGATCCCAATGCGGCTTAGCGTCAGGTGTATAAGACTCCAACAGGTTTTTAATATTCTGGTCAAACTGATGCTCAAAATTTTCCATTCAACATTTCTTTCAGTTTGGTACGAGCTTTGACCAGGTTGGATCGGGAAGTACTTTCGGTAATTCCCAAATGGTCTGCTATTTCTTTATGCGAATAACCTTCAACAACAAACATGTTAAATACAGCGCGATAGATAGTGGGTAATTTCTGAATGGCCTTCATGACTTCTTCGAGGGTCATTGATTCCACAGGACCTGTTCGGCTATAACTGATCGCGCGGGCCTCATCCAAATCACTGGTTACACGCCTGGATTCTCTGCGATAAAAATCAATCGCTGTATTCACCATAATTCTTCTTATCCAGGCTTGGAATAACGAACCTGGTTCGTAGGATTTTATGTTNNTCTGAATTGTTAGAATACCGAAGGCAAACTGCCATCATGGATTTGTAATGGTCTTCGTAAATTTTTTGTTGTGCCCAGGATTGTTTTTCTGCACAAGCATTGACCAACTCTTGCTCTGAGGGATTTAGTGGTATGGCAATGTTAAGATCCATGAATGGGCTCAATTGTGAATATAACGCAAAATTGCAGTTTTTCGCTGCTTCAATTCCATTTTACAACAAATTAAATTTCCAGATGAGCTTATGTAAGCTGTGTGGAATTTAAACAAATTCAAGCATTTGGCCATTACTTTTGTCCAGTGATTGAGCGGATTGGACATATGTTTCAGATTATTGGCGTGCGGGATCCTCAGTTGGAGGCCCGGCTGGTTAGCATGGGAATCTATGAAGGGAAGTGGATCAAAATCCATCGTAAAGCACCCATGGGTGGCGCCTATTACCTTGAGGTAGATGGTTGCCACTATGCTTTTCGGGAGGATGAAGTGAATGCGCTGGATTTGAGGGAATCGGTAAAAGGAGAGCAATATGTTTAAGTTGGGCTTGGTTGGAAATCCCAACAGTGGTAAATCAAGCATATTCAATGCTTTGACCGGTATGCAACAAAAGGTGGGCAATTACCCTGGGGTAACGGTAGAAGTCCACTCTGCAAAATGGAAAATTCCCGGAGGTGATCACGTTGAGTTAATCGATTTTCCAGGGGCTTACAGTCTTCATTCAAATACTTCCGATGAATTTTTATTGACCAGAGCTTTGCTGGATTCTTCTTCTTCTTTTCATCCCCAAGGAGTATTGTATGTTGCGGATATTCAAAGTATTGACAAGCAATTGCTTTTACTGACACAGATCTTGGATTTAGAAATCCCAGTTTATGTTTGTCTCAGCAATTGTGACCAGATGGAGGATGGTCGGGTTCACCATGTCGTAACCATTCTAAAGGAACAAATTGGTCAAAATGTAATGGCTATTAGTGCGAAAACGGGCCAAAACCTTGACCAACTCCGCGACCATTTAACCAAATGGGTATTGGAATCCGATAAAAAACCACATTCCGCAAAATTCTTTAAACTACCACAAAATCTGGAGGGCGAATTTTCTAACAGTTCGCAATTTCAAACGGCCTATCAGTTTTATTTGTGGAAGCATTACGGTCAAAAAATAGATTCCAGGCGTATGGAGTCTTATTTTGGTAAAGAACATTCTCTCCGGTACCAAATTGAGGAGACCATGGACCGGTATCGCTGGATAGAGCAATGCNNGGATTTGGTGGAGCATTCTGTAGATCCACTGGTGAGACGCATTGATCGGTGGGTTACACATCCCTGGTTCGGAACCGCACTGTTTGTACTTTTCATGTTTTTTATTTTCCAAGCCATATTTTCCTGGGCACAAATACCCATGGATTTCATTGAGTCGGGATTTGGCTGGATGCAAGAATCCCTGGCAAACCACCTTCCTTCAAACTGGCTAACGGATTTATTGATTAAAGGTTTGTTGCCTGGATTGAGTGGAGTGATGGTATTTATACCTCAGATAGCTTTACTGTTTTTACTCATCGGATGGATGGACGAATTGGGGTATATGGCCAGGGTTGTTTATTTGTTTGACCACCTATTGAGAAAGTTTGGACTCAACGGACGGTCGTTGGTAGGCCTGGTGAGTGGAGGGGCTTGTGCCATTCCAGCCATTATGTCGACGCGTAACATCAACAATCAAAGGGACCGTTTGGTGACCATGTTTGTCATACCCTTGATTCCTTGTTCTGCAAGAATACCCGTTTATACAGCATTGATAGGATTCATCATTCCCTACAAAGAAGTTTTTTGGATTTTCAATACCCAGGGAATTGCATTTATGGGCTTGTACAGTTTGGGTATTCTGATGGCTTTATTGACGGCTTCCATCATTCGGTATTTTGTACCTTCAGAAGATTTGAGTTACCTGGTTCTTCAGCTTCCGGATTACCGCTGGCCTACCTTTAGGAATGTGGCCATGGTGGTGTATGATAAAGTTAAATCATTTGTAGGCCAAGCGGGAACCATCATTTTATTGATCAGCATGCTGTTATGGTTTTTAGCCAATTTTTCCTGGAATGGGGAATTGGATCAGGTAGAAAAACAGTTGAGATTGGGAGCAAAGGGAACCGGAATCCAGGACGAAATCCTAGAGGCCAGGATAGACGCTGCAAAACTCGAGCATTCGTTTGCAGGAAAGGCCGGCAAATTCATCGAACCTGTTTTTGAACCTTTGGGATTTGATTGGAAAATTTCCATTGCCTTAATCACCTCATTTGCAGCAAGGGAAGTGTTTGTAGGGACCATGTCAACCATATACAGTCTTGGTTCTTCAGAAGAAGAATCCTTATTGCGCGAGAAAATGGCACAGGAGGTCAGACCGGATGGAAGGTTATTTTACGATCGGCCAACGAGTTTGTCTCTATTGGTATTTTATGCTTTTGCCATGCAATGCATGAGCACTTTTGCCATCATGATGAAGGAAACCAGAACCAAAAAATGGCCAGTGGTGCAATTTATTTATATGAGTTTGCTGGCATATTTTAGTTCGATGCTGGTTTACAACCTCTTTTAAGTTCAGTTTGCTGGAGGTGCGGCAGGAGGTGGAGCAGAATCGATGGTATCTTCAACTTTGTAAACCAGGTATTCGGTTTCTCCACGCAATGAAATCTTTATGTATTTCTGTTTATAGTGTAAGGTTACTTTATGTCCTGATTTAGAAGCTTCCTCCACTTCCTTGGCAATTTTGGAATTGGTCACGGAAAAATACCAAACGGTTTCTGAAGGCTTTCCTGCTGTAGCAGAACCTCCAAAGAATCCGAAATTCATTTCTCCTTCATAGGTTTTGAAAATATAACCTTTGCGACTTATTTTAGTAACATAACCTGTTCGAGTGCCATCGCTGTAATTGGCAAAAATGAGGTATAGAAATACAACGATCGTCAAGCCCAGTATGGCCATAAATGCAATTTTGGTGTACCTCCACCAACTTTTTCCTTTCGCGATTATAGCCTCTTTGGTATTCATGATGTTAAATTTTACTGCAAAATTAGTTCGAATTTAGGGAAATCGACAGATGAAAACCATGAAGTAAGTAGTTGAATGGTTAAGCCAGTGAGCAAATGGCAGAAGGGTGAGTAAAACGCAGAAGACTGGGACATTGAAATGCGAATTGTAATCGATTCAATCAGAAAGTGTGCATAGTTTTGCAAAAAACCGAAATGCCTGAACCCACCATAGTCGCCCTGAGTACACCCCCTGGAATGAGTGCACTGGCCGTCATTCGATTGTCAGGGCCAGAAAGTTTTTCGATAGTTTCAGGATTGTTTTCTAAGCAATCTCTGGCGGAGTGCAAGGGGAATACCGTCCACTTTGGTCAGTGGAGAGACGTTGAGAATCAATTGATCGATGAGGTTTTGGTCACGGTTTTTAAAGCTCCCCATTCATATACGGGGGAAGACATAGTCGAGATCAGTTGTCATGGTTCAGTGTTTATTATCCGTCAAATTCTTGAATCGCTAACCTCACGGGGAGCGCATCTTGCGAAGCCAGGAGAGTTCACTCAAAGGGCTTATCTGAATGGAAAGATGGACCTTTCACAGGCAGAGGCGGTTGCCGATTTAATTGCTTCTGAAACAAAAGCCTCACACCGTTTTGCCATCAATCAGCTCAAAGGGGGTATTCGAAAAGAAATGAGGGAGTTGAGGGAGCGTTTGGTATATTTTTTAAGCATGATTGAATTGGAGCTGGATTTTGGTGAAGAAGATGTTGAGTTTGCCGACAGACTTGAGTTTGCATTATTGTTGGAGGAGATAGAGAGCCGAATGAAGGTAATGTTGGATAGTTTTCGAATTGGGCAAGCGGTGCGTAGTGGAATCCACACGGTCATTGCAGGAAAACCCAATGCAGGAAAATCAACCTTACTGAACAGTCTTCTGGGGGACGAACGTTCGTTAGTTTCTGATATACCGGGCACTACCCGGGATACGGTTGAAGAAAGGATGATCATTGGAGGGATATTGTTTCATTTTATTGATACTGCTGGGCTGAGGATTTCGGAGGATTTAGTAGAGCGAATGGGTATTCAGCGAGCTCATCAAAAAATCAGAGAAGCGGATATATTGATATATGTATTTGATCCAGGAGAAGAGGATGCTTTGGAGGTTGGATTGGCCTTAAGCGAATGGAAGGATGGAATACCTTACAGAGTCGTCATTGCCAATAAGCTGGATTTGAATCCAGATTTGGATGAAAAGGTGTACAAAGAGTCCTTGCCTTCGGACATCTTATGGATTGCATTGTCGGCTAAAGATTCCGGGCAAGTAGAACACTTAAAAAATTTATTGTATAGCCTGGCTTCAGAAGGTAAGGATTTACAATCCTTACCCATTGCCATTAATGCCCGCCATGTAGATATTTTGCAACGAGCAATGACCCAATTGACAGAAGCCCGGAAATTGTTTGAGGATCGATCAGAAACCGACTTATTGGCGCAGGCAATTCGCAGAATGAGTTATGAATTGGGGGGTATCACGGGTGAAATCAGCTCTGAGGAATTGTTGGGAAATATTTTTGGTAGATTCTGTATCGGAAAGTAACTATACTACCTCATAGTTAATAGTGAAAAGTGAATAATATATAAGTAATTATAAATCACTTATGTATTAAAAATTGAGTTTTCACTGCTTTTTGCCAATTTCCACAATTTAGTATATTTTTGTACCTTTATTGTACCTCGGGGTACAAAGTAAGAAATTTGTACCTCGGAGACGATTCCTTAATTCGAGATTTAAAGCCATGCAAGTACAGGTAATTCAAAGAATGATTTATGAGATCGGAAAATATTTAAATACAGAAAGTAAAAGCCTAACTTAAAAATATGTTCAAGCCCAATAAGCCATACAATGATTTGCCATTGCTTCCGCCAAAGAAGGGAATGGTGGAGACCATTAAAATCCTAAAACAGGAAAGTAAATCTGCAGTTGCCTTAGCCGAACTCAAAGGGCTTGCTAAAACTTTGCCAGACCCAGGTATTCTAATCAATGGCATTGTACTAAAAGAAGCAAAGGCAAGTTCAGAAATTGAAAATGTAATTACTACTCATGACAAACTCTATCAGGCGCTCACTCTTAAAAACATCGCAGTAGATAAGGACACTAAGGAAGTATTGCGCTATCGTGAAGCATTGTTTGTTGGTCAGAGATACATTCAGCAGAAAGGATTTCTCAATACAAACGGTATTGCAATGGTGCAAAGAGAATTGGAGGAGAATGATGCAGGTATTAGAAAGCTGCCTGGCACCGCTTTAAAAAATGATGCTACAGGTGAAATCATCTATACGCCACCAGATGATCAGGAAGCTATTTAGAAACTAATGAATAACTTTGATGAATTCATCAATGCAGATGATGATGATTTGCCCGTGCTAATCAAGTTGGCTATTCAACACTACCAGTTTGAAAGTATCCATCCTTTTTATGACGGAAATGGAAGAACTGGGAGAATTATAAACATGCTTTATCTTTTTATGAATGGTTTACTCGACAGCCCTATTCTTTTCTTGAGCGGATATATTGCAAAACACAAAGCATCTTATTACCGGCTGTTGCAAGAAGTGCGAACTAAGGGAAGGTGGGAGGAATGGATTCTATACATGCTAGAAGGAATTGAGCAAACTTCTCTGGACACCATTAAACAAGTGAATGACATTAACCAACTTTTTGAAAAAACACTTCAGAAAGCCAAAAAAGAAGCACCACGCATTTATTCAAAAGAACTGATTGAGCATTTATTTATTCATCCTTATACTAAACTTGAGTTTGCGATAAAAGCCCTTGAAGTTGATCGAAAGACCGCTACAAAATATCTGAAAGGAATGGAGCAGATAGGCATTTTAAAATCAGAGCAGATATGGAAAGAAGTGATTTATGTAAATACTAACCTCTATGATTTGTTACGGAAATAACATTTTCTCATGGGGAGAATTTCCCTACGAGGAGGGTATCATGGGTAATTATTCCAGTTTTATACCCATGACAGTCGCCTCATGGCCAAATCTTTCCCATGAGAAAGACACAGGTAACTTTTCCGATTTTATAACTGCCTGCCGGTCAGGTTGGTATGAATTAAAAAGTGATGAGTACAATGATCTAAGGTTGCAATTTGCGACCTTAGATATGTCATCACAAATTGTGATATCTAAAAGAGATAATCGGATTCTAACTGAAAAAGATGAGTAATATATAAACAATATGGGTATAAAAGTCAAACTCAGACAAAAAACCATATCCAAAGGGAGATCCAGTCTTTACTTGGATTACTATCCCGGAATCCATGATCCCAAAACAGATAAACTTATAAGACGAGAGTTCTTGAATTTGTATCTTCTAAATAATCCGAGGTCGCCGATTGACAAACAACAGGACAAAGAGACGATGCAAATTGCGGAGCAAATCCGGATGAAAAAACATAACCAGTTAAATAAACCGGAGATATATACGGAACAAGAGCGCCAGCAGCTCAAAGCCAAAGAACTCGGAGAAAAAGATTTTATCCAATACTTCCATAAATTGGCTTACAAACGCTATGAATCGAATTACGATAACTGGATGTCAGCTTATAAGTATCTCGTTGCCTTTACCAATGAGAAATTGAAGTTTGCAGATCTCAATGAAAAGTTCTGCAATGACTTTAAGGATTACTTGCTTAAGGCAAAAAGCAATCGGAGTATTAAAATGCAACTCGCTCAAAATTCAGCGGCTTCTTATTTTAATAAATTCAAAGCAGCTTTGAAGCTTGCATTTAAAGAGGGGTTATTGCCTTTTGATCTAAATTCAAGGATTGAACCGATAAAAGTCACTGAAACGCGAAGAAATTATTTAACCATTGAAGAATTAAACGCACTTGCAAAAACAGAATGCCAAAATCCACTACTGAAAAGAGCAGCTTTATTTTCAGCTTTAACAGGACTTCGGTTTTCAACTATTGAAAAACTACTTTGGTCCGAAATTGAGTATGTCAAAATGGAAGGCTATTTCATTAGGTTTAATCAGCAAAAAACGAAAGGAGAGGAAACCTTACCTATATCAAAACAGGCCTATCAACTGCTAGGTAAGCCAGGATCAACGAATGAAAAGATTTTCCAGGGATTAAAATACTCTGCTTTTCAAAATAAATATCTATTTCAATGGATAGGAGCCGCCGGGATCACAAAGGATATTACTTTTCATTGCTTCAGACATACTTTTGCTACCTTGCAATTGAGTAACGGTACAGACATTTACACGGTATCAAAAATGTTGGGACATCGTGAATTGAAAACCACGCAGATTTACGCTAAAATTATTGACAAGACTAAACGCGAAGCAGCAGAAAAGATTAAAATCGACTTATGAGCTTAAATGCAGATTTAGATAAATACCGCAAATATTCAGGATGAGTGAAATTGAAATATACAGAACTTCGGATAATCAAATTGAGCTAAAGGTTCATTTTCAAGAAGAGACCGTATGGTTGTCACAAAAAATGATGGCTGAGCTTTTTGATAAAGATATTGATACCATCGGACTCCATCTAAAGAATATTTATTTTGAAGGTGAATTAGAAGAATCATCAACTACCGCGCTTTTCTCGGTAGTTCAAATAGAAGGAAAGAGGAATGTAAACCGGAAAATAAAGTTTTATAATCTCGATGCTATAATCTCGGTTGGCTATCGTGTCAATTCCAAAAAAGGCACCCAATTTCGTCAATGGGCAACCAATAGGTTAACTGATTATTTGGTGCAGGGATATACTCTCAATCAGACTCGCTTGGAACAATTACAACGGGTTGTTCGGGTTATCGAAGGAACTGGCAATGTAAATTCATTGAATCAAACAGACGCCAAGGGTCTATTGGAAATTCTTGGAAAATATGCCAGGAGTTTTGTACTACTTAGTCAATATGACAATGGTGTCATTAAGCCCAGTAAGCTTGACGCTAAAATCACTTACGAAATACAGTACGATGAAGCCACAGCGGCTATTGCAGAACTTAAAAGACAATTATTAGCAAATCAAGAAGCCTCTCCACTTTTCGGAAATGAAAAAGATGATAGCTTCAAAAGTTCCCTTCAAAGTATAGTGCAAACCTTTGATGGAAATTATTTATATCCAAGCATTGAGGAGCAAGCAGCTCACTTGTTGTATTTTGTAATCAAAAATCATTCCTTTAGCGATGGGAATAAGCGTATTGGAGCATTTTTATTTATTTGGTTTTTGGATAAGAATTCACATCGATTTAAGAAATCAGGTGAATTAAAAATCAATGACAATGGATTAACGGCTTTAGCGTTATTGGTTGCACAGAGTAAACCTGAGGAAAAAGACATCATGATTCACCTTATTATTAGTCTAATTTGTGGAGATTGATAACCGTAATTGCATTAAAGTCAAATGTTATGGGCATATTGTAGGTATTGATCTCTTTGCTTTAACGATTTGGGATGATTATTGGGCAACTCAATAAAAGTACTGTGTTGAGAATGCATACTTAAACAAACCTGCTGAGAACTAATCTCTTTCGACTAATGGAGCGGCATTTGGTGAGTAAGATTTAAAACCAGGACCCAATTCAAATTTAGATTTGTTCTATCTGCATTGCACCTGGGCGACAAGATTCATTTACCTCATTTTTTCTGTGCAGATACGTCCGGAGGATTTCGGTTTATTGGCCGATTAATAAATTTATCGTATAATGGAACGATATGAGAAAATATCGGTTAATTAAGCGATATTTGCCTTTCAAGCAGTCTCTTATGTTGGCAGTCATTACAGGAGATATAGTTTCTTCCAGAACACGACCCCGGAGCGTTTGGTTGCCTCGGCTCAAAGCAATACTCAGGCACTATGGCACCGAATCTACCCATTGGATGGTGTATAGGGGTGATAGTTTTCAACTCGCTTTAGATGCTTCTTTGGCATTAAATGCCGCAATTCACCTGAAGGCCGGTGTTAGACAAAAACCTGGATTAGATGTCCGTATGGGTATAGGTATTGGAAAGCAGGCCTTGAAAATGGGAAAAATTACCGAAGCTAATGGCATCGCTTTTATTCGATCGGGGCAGTGCTTCGAAGGACTTAAGAAACAAAATTTGGGGATTCTATCCGGGGAGTCAAGTTTCGACGATTGCATGGATGTTATGATTTCACTGGCATTGCTAACGATGAATAACTGGAGCGAAGTGGTGAGTAAGGTGATTTCCACTTGTATTGAACATCCGGAACTCAATCAAATGGAAATCTCCAGGAAATTGAAAAAATCACAAAGCACCATTAGCGAGGCCTTGAAAAGGGGAGGATATGATGAGGTCAGGCAAATGGAAGGGTATTATCAACAACAAATAAAACAATTGTCATGAACATCCTGTTGATCCTGATTTTCGCACATCTGCTGGGTGATTTCGTACTTCAACCAGAAAAATGGGTCAGAGACAAAGCGGAACACTGCCACAAATCTGTCTACCTCTATTTGCATACGGGGGTTCATGCGTTGTTGTTGTTTGTGGTTCTTCATTTCGAATGGAGCCTTTGGCCGATCATAGCCATTATTTCCGGGTCCCATTATTTCATTGACTTAGGGAAATCTCTTTTGAGTCACAAGACGGAAAGTAAGGTATTGTTCTTTGTTGATCAAGGATTGCATGTTGCGGTGCTGGTTGTCGTATCACATGTTTTCTTCTCATTTTCGATACCTTTTAAATATATTTTAACTGAAACAGCAGTTTTGTTGGTAGTTGCTTTAATTGGAGTTACCAGGGTATCTTCGATCATTATGATGTTGTCGTTAGCTTCCTGGAAATTTGAAGATGAAGATGCGAAGGATTCTTTGAAGCATGCTGGGAAGTATATTGGCGTAATGGAACGGTTGTTTGTATTTGGTTTTATTGTCTTGAACCAGTGGCAGGCAATTGGTTGGTTAATGGCCGCCAAATCCGTGTTCCGGTTTAATGACCTTTCTCGAGCAAAGGATAGAAAACTAACTGAATATTTTCTGATAGGCACTTTGGTGAGTTTTGGATTGGCCATAGTATGGGCTTTGCTTTATCTTTATTTTAAACCTATGGTGCAATAACGACCTGGATATTAGGCGAATGTGCTAATGTTTAAAAAATTTTGGCATTATTCATGTAAATTTACCATCGGACATCAATGAACGACTTTTGCAAAATACCATACGTCAACTCAGTTGGACAATTTTGATTTTTTGTGTCAATGGGATTTGGAATCACCAGACCTTAGCACAGTATTACAGGGAACATCATATCGCTCCCGCACCCTGGCAATACTGGCATGATGCCAATGAATTTGTATTGGCTACGCCTTCGGATACAACTATTTACATTGAAATTAGTAAAAGTGATGGTACTCATCTGGCCACCCTTACTTCAATATTAGGATCACCGGCTGTGTTCAGACCAACTGGCAATTTTAAGGATTTTACGAGGCATCCTATGGATTCCAAAATCAAGGGAGCGGGAATTATGCTGAAGAGTAATGGAATTTTTTCCGTAAACATCCGAAATATTGCCTCTGATCAATTGGGTACCGATGCGTTTATAAAAGGGAATGCTTCCCTGACCAGTTTAGGCAATCCAGGTATTGGCTTGGCGTTCAGATTGGGATACTACCGCGATGGCCCCTTGCCTTCAGAACTACCCGTCTATTCGATCATGTCGCTATACAATCAAACTCAAGTTTCCATAAATGGTATTGTAAGTTTTGAACTGCAAGCCGGTGAGAGTTATTTATTCAGGCAACCCATAGGAACCCTTGTCGAAGCCACAAAGCCTTGTGTCATGAATACGAGCGCTTTTTTGGATGCGCCCGGTGGGTGTGGAGATGGTACATTTGACCAAATACCCCCCGTGAATAGCTTGGGAAACCGTTATTTTATCGTGCGAACTCAGGGAAATGGAATCAGCGAACAAACCACTTTGGTAGCTACGGTGGATAGTACGCATCTGGTCGTCAATCGGTATAATGCAAGTGGTAATTTTTTAACTACTTCAAGCCATTTGATACCATTGGCAGGCGGTTTTTTAACCATTGCAAATGGGGACGGTACAACCCCTTTTTCCGTTGCAGAAATTAACTCCAATCAAAGTATTGCCGTGTTTACCGGTTCTGCCCAATCTTGCGAGGTTGATGTGTCATCCAGTTTTCCGATATCTTCTCCTTGCAATGGATCGAATTTTATTGAAACTTCATTTTTCAAAGCTTACAGAGGAAATAACCTGCCTTATTTTTGTTATATCCTGCTTGAAGATGCAAACGCTGAGATTGATTTTAATGGAACCGATATTGAATCCATAGTTTCCAAGAGGCGACAGATTGGTACAACCAACTGGTATATGATCAATCTAAACAGCAGCCAAGTTGGGAATCCACAAACCATTTCAATATCAAGTGCTGTAAAATTATATGTGGCAATTATTCAAATAGGAGGAGGATTTTCCATGTCGGCTACCTTTTCAAATCTCGTAGATCAACCACCTGTACCCAATGTATTGTACATCAAACATGGACAATGCCCGGCTTCAAATGTTCTGTTGACGGCAGGAAATGGTAGCAGCAATTACCAATGGTATTTAAATGGGAATGCCATTGCAGGTGCTAATGATAGTTTCCTCATCACCACCGAAGCAGGAGTATATCAGATTGGCAGTTTACTAGCGTGTGGGGAATATCAGGTATCTGCGCCTGTCCCCGTGGTTTTTGATAGTCTGCCTCATGGATTTATGGAGTTTGAAACCTGTAATTTGTACCATTGGCATGATTCAACCTATAGAGAAAGTGGGACTTACACTAAGTTGTTACAAAATGAGAAAGGGTGTGATAGTTTGGCAACCCTGAAATTAATCATTCATAAAGTTACCCAAAGTTCTATGCAAGTGGCCACTTGTGAAGAATTTACCTGGCCGGTAAATGGAAAGACCTATAAGCTTAGTGGAATATATAGGGATACCCTGATTAATCAGAATGGATGTGACAGTGTCCTGGTTTTGCATTTAAATATTTTACAATCCAGTAAATTTTCCTGGGCAGTAGAAGCTTGTAAAAATTACACCTGGCCGATAACAGGAATGCAATATGATAAAAGCGGAATATACAGGGATACGCTGGTCAATCATCTTGGGTGTGATTCTATTCGGGAATTGTCATTGAAAATATTGGATGCCTCATTTCAAAATATTTCGATAGAATCATGTAGTGAATATACTTGGCCTGTAAATGGAGAAACATATCATCAGAGTGGAGTATATCTCGATACTTTTTTTAACAAGGAAGGATGCGATTCAATATGGATGCTCGATTTAAAGATCCTCTACGGTAGCAAAAATGAAGAAACAGTGAAAGTCTGCCGAAGTTACAAGTGGTCTACTAACGATAGTGTCTATTATCAAAGCGGAATTTATTCGGCAATGTTTAGCAATTCATACGGCTGTGATTCTATACGGGTTTTGTATTTGGAAATTCTTGAATCAAGCAGGGATACACAGAGAGCAGAGATCTGTAACGCCTATTACTGGCCTCTCAATGGCAAACGCTTCACCCATAGTGGAGTCTACACAGATACGCTGGTAAATCACTTAGGCTGCGATTCTATTGTGGTGCTTAGTCTAGCTGTTTATAAAGATTACAAGCATATAGATACACAAAGACATTGTAGGGAATATTATTGGGAGGCGGCACAAAAATTTATTTCAACAAGTGGGGACTATCAGCTTGATTTGAAGTCCCGGAACGGTTGTGATTCGATTTTGCAATTGAACCTTATCATTGATCCAGAATTTTTCTCGGCAGATACCCTTTATGTTTTCGGGGATTATTTTTGGCCCGTTACAAAAACACTTTACGATAAAGAGGGAGTTTACGAATTCCACCTACAAACTGAAAGAGGTTGTGACTCACTCTATGTATTGGTCTTGAATATTTTGAAACGAGGAGATGTTTTTATTCCAAATGTTTTTACACCTAACGGCGATGGAGTCAATGATCGCTTTATTGTTTTTGCGACACCGGAGATTCACGAAATTCTTAGACTTCGTATTTATGATCGATGGGGCCAATTAGTCTTTGAACATAAGCGTTTTTCTCCCAATGAGTTTGCTTATGGATGGAACGGCTTATTTAATGGCCAGAAGGCCAATCCAGCTGTCTTTTTTTGTACTGTTGAATGGGAAGATGCTGCAGGAGAGCTTCATCTATTATCGGGCGATGTTACTCTCATTCGTTAGGTGTAAATTGAACAAATTCCATTTGAAGGGTGGCATTAATAAGATATAAGATTTAGTTGCCAGGGCATAATAAATATCATAAATTTACCTTCTTAAAATAAACTTCAAATCATTATGTTTATGAAACGGTTTTTACTATTAACACTTTCCATTGTTGCATTTTATTCTATTCAGGGTAATTCTCAAAGCGATTATGATTACGAATGGGCGCACCATAATATTGCTTTTACCTTAGCGGAAGATTTTAAGGCGGTTACCAATACTGCCGATGAATTCACAGCCCGTGGAGATGGGATGGAATTTGGCATTTTCCCATTCAGTGATGCCACCGTGGATCATTCCAATATTACCGCATATACCATTGCCATTGCAAAACACATTCAATTGGAAGAATTGGATGATGTCGATGTGGTGAACTTAAACGGCTTAAATGGGGCCTATGTTGAAGGTTACAAGTCTGGGTCCAGGTTAATTGTATTGGGTTTTATCGACCCTGACACGGATACTAATTTTTTTGCGACGATTAGTTTCAATGACAATGATGCTGTAGCTGAGGAAGAAGCCATTCGGATAATTACCAGCCTCAGAAAAAAGAAGAGTTAAATATAACCTGTAAGGAAGACATTTATAAATTCTATTGGTTCAAGCTCATAATGAGATAACCAGGAATTTTCATTGAGTTTGTTTTAGGCAGTACTTTTAATAAAGGGCAGCTACCATCTGTACTGTTCAGGTATACATGTTTTACATGGGAAGTCAAATTTTGGCCTTCTGATTAGGGTTTGAAGGAATTATGTTAAGAAATTAGTATTTTCGTTCAAACAAAACACACCAAAGATGAAAACGCTTTCAGGACAAGCGCAACAACTTCTGGAAACCTGGAAAATCAAACAACTAAATCTGGAAGATGCCTTGCAATCCTTGCAAAACGAAGCTTTACAAGAAGAGGATAAAGCTTTTTTAATTGAATCCTGGAAGAAATACCTTTCCCAGCAGCGACAACGTCCAGGTTTTTTGTATATGGGTTTGGGGTCTTTACTGGGGTTTCTTGCATGTGTTTTTACCATGATGGATGTTGCACCTTCACTGAATTCATTTTTTCTTTACGGACTTACCAGTTTTGCCATTTTGGTGGTTTTATATGGTTGCTACCTTGTGTTTGAATAAGGCAGCCAGATTAAGCGATATGACTTAACACAAGTTATCCTATTGTTTATACTGAATTCAGTCTGGATTGAATATTATTTTTAGAAGGGTTCAAAAAACTTTGAAAACCGATGGATTCAGTACTTTATTTACTCTACAAAGGGGTAGGAACCATTGCATCAAAAGCTATATAGAGCATTTAGCTTTTGTGCATTTAAGATATGTATGCCATGGGTATCAATTTCAATCACTTTGTCTTCCTTTAGTTCAGTCAGGTTGCGGATCAAAGTTTCTTTAGCAATGCCGCAATAGGAGGCGAGGTCCTCCCTTCCCAGCTGTATACAGTTTGAATTTAATTTATCGCGTAATAATTGGAGGTGAAAAGCAACTTTTTCCCTTACGTTTCCAAAGGAATTAATGGCTAATCTGGAAAGATGGTCTTGGCACAACTGGGAGAAATAGTGTTGAAAGGATGTCCACAAATTTTCTTGTATAATAATTTCTTCCAATTGCTTTCTGGAAATCGATTTAACATGTGCAGGTTCAATCACTTCGCAATGGCTGTGGAAAACACTTTGAAATAAATGATTAACTCCAGCAAAGCCGGGGCCTGTATAGAACTCAAAAATAAATTCTTTGGCTCCAACCGTATCTATTCCTTCTTTTAACAAACCACTTTCGACATAATGAATTGAATTTACTTTTTCATTCTGGGTCCACAATTTACTTTTCTTTCCAAACTCACGCGATGGGCTTTGGTTTATCAGGTTGACCACACTGGAATATTGATCCAGCTGATTAAATTCTATCAGACCCGCTAAGGTTTTGCTGGTTCTCGTTCTTGCCAACTCTCTATATTTTTGCAGCTTTTTCTCTATGACTTCAAGTAAATCTACATCTTCAAATGGTTTGACCAAATAGTCTTCTGCACCTAAATTCATTCCTTTTCTAAAATCTTCTTTTTCGGCTTTTGCTGTTAAGAAAATCAAAGGGATGGTTTGTAGAGTTGAATCTTGCTGCATAATTTTCAGAACGCCAAAACCATCCAGGTTGGGCATCATGATATCACATAAAACAAGGTCTGGTTTAAATTGCCTGGCCATTTGAATCCCTTCAAGACCATCGGCTGCTGATTGAACTTCATATTGAGAAAGTTCAAGAATTTCCTGAATGTTTTCGCGCATGCCGGCATTGTCTTCAATGACTAATATTTTATACTTTGTGCTCATGATTGATTAATCTGATTTTGAATTTTGAGCCCTTGTTTTCCTTCGAACTGAATTCCATGCGTCCCCCAACGGAAGAGAGATACTTTTGGACTATGTTCAGGCCAAGGCCTGTTCCTTGAATATTCAAAACATTAGAAGCTCTATAAAAAATATCAAAAATAAAATCTTGTTCTTTTTGAGGTATCCCAATTCCATTGTCTTCAATATCAATGATAAATTCCTGGTCTTCTCTGGATAAGTTAACTTTTATTTCTGATTGTTCACCACTATATTTAATTGCATTTGACAACAAATTGTATAAAATATGGCGAATGCAGGTCCTGTCGGAAAGTATCATAAAGTCCTCGTCATCTACCTTAGCATAAAAGAGGAGACTTTGGTTATTCTTTTTAAGGTAATTGAAATCTTCAATGATTTCTTGAATAAATTCCCGAAGTGAAAATTTTTCTAGTTTTAAGACAAACTGTCCTTCCTCAATCCGGGTAAGACTGAGAAATTCATTCAGAATTCCATTGAGATAATGAATATTAATTTTTATTTTGTGAATGTGTTTATTGCGTTGTTCAAGATGCTCTGGACTGTGGTATCGGTCGATTAGGCTCAAGGAACTTAAAATGTTGGCCAAAGGTGTCCGAAACTCATGGGAGGCAACAGAGATGAATCGTGATTTTAATAAATGAAGATTTCGTTCTTTTTCGAGCGCATTGACTAACTCTGCTTCGTTTTCTTTGAGTTTGCGTTCTGCAAGACTCCTTTGGGTAATTTCTGTTTCTAGATTTTGGTTGATGACACTTAGTTGATTTAAGCTGTCCTGAAGTTGGCCGGTTCTGGATTCAACCATATTTTCCAGATTTTTATTCAAAAACCACAGATTTTTTTCTGCTTCTTTTTGAGCGGTCAAATCATGGATGACACCGGTAAAATAAGTTTGATTATTGATGGAAAAGCGGCTAACCGCTAATCGAATGGGAAACAGGTCTCCAGTTTTCTTAACACCCAAAACCTCCCTGCCAATCCCAATGATATTTTGCGTTCCATGTTCCAGGTGATTACGAAGGTATTGGTCGTGTTGGGTTTTATGAGGATCGGGCATCAGCTGACTGATGTTTTTGCCAATCAATTCCTGGGCTTCATAACCAAAAAGTTTTGAAGCACTGCCGTTTAGCATATTGATAATCCCTTTATGGTCTATGATGATGATGCCATCGATTGCGGTTTCGAAGACAGATTTGAAAAAACCGCCATCTACCAAATGAGCATCGAATTGTAAGGGGAGATCAGGTATTGACAAGGATCACAATTTACATTGACAAATATCAATAGAAACGGTTACATTAAGCCTCATTTTTGTAAAAAAAGAAATATGGATGTAAAAGCACCTGTTAGTGAAATTATGACGACAAACTTGGTTACGGTTACTCCGGAAGACAATCTGGTAACGGTAAAGAAGTTATTTGAAGACCATGCCATTCACCACATTCCGGTAGTTCATTTTAGGGACTTGGTGGGATTGGTATCAAAATCTGATTTTCTATTGTACTGCAACTCAATGGTTTCAGAGCATAAAGTGGATGTTCAGGAAGATCAAAAACTAGCCTTTACCAAAGTAAAACAAATTATGGTAAATCGCTTGGGCAAACTTGAACCAGATGACCGGATAGAGGTGGCAATAGACGTTTTTTTAACGAACTATTTCCATTGTTTACCTGTTGTAAAAGGTAGTGAGTTGGTAGGATTAGTAACTCCTTATGATATTTTAAGGCGGTTGGCATGATGAATTTGATTTTTTGTGGGATTCCTGATGAAAATTACTTTGTTTGGAGAGCAGAAACATTAGGTTTGCTTAAAGTGAATGGTATTAAGTTTAATTTTCAGGAGTTAACCGCATTATCTGAACTGATGAAAAGAGGAATTACGAAATTACCCTGTATTTTGGTAGGTAACCGGATTACCCAATTGGATGAAATAATTTGTTTGTATCATGAAAGCATTTAATCATATATTATGTCCATATGATTTTTCTGATTTTTCAGAAAAGGCATTGGAGTATTCTATTCAACTAGCCGGATGTTCAGACAGTAAACTGACGGTCATGCATGTTTTGGTAAATCCTTTTCTTTTTGAAGGAGGCAATCCCTTATTGACCAGTAATATTCTGGCTCAGGATTTATTGGAAAAAATTAGAAGTGAGGAGCGTGCCAAACTTGATGAATTGAAGCAGAAAATTAGTTCGGATCATCCTCAACTGAACATTGATATGCTGGTTGCTGAAGAAAATGATATCGGAGAGGCCGTACTTCATGTCCAGCAGCGCATTGGAGCAGATGTAGTGGTCATAGGATCACATGGCCGCAAAGGTCTAAAACGCGTTTTTCTGGGTAGCGTAGCAGAAGCGATATTGCGCGATGCGAAGTGTCCGGTTTTGATTGTAAAATAATCTTAAAAACAATTTTTATGAGCTATCTAACGAGATTTTCACGTGAGTTTCCATGGTTTGGAAATTTACCCAATTGGATGGATGATTTTTTTGAAGGTGAATCCCTTAAAGGAGCAGAGTTGACGGTGCCAGCGGTCAATGTACTTGAAGCCATCAAACATTTTACCTTGGAGATGGCTGTACCCGGAATGGAAAAATCGGACTTTAAAATTTCCGTAAATGATCACGTTATGACGATATCTTCAGAGAGTAAATCGGAAATTAAGGAAGACGAAAAAGGAAAAATAAAACGCAGAGAGTATAATTATGCTAAGTTTAGCCGAAGTTTCACGCTACCATCAAATACTGATGTGAGCAAGATTGGAGCATCTTATGAAAATGGAATTTTGAGTATTCACATCCCCAAGATGGAACTTGAATTATCCAGCAAAGGAAAACAAATTCAGATTGATTAATATCGGGTGACCCTTTATACAGAAAAAAGCCGGAAATTTCCGGCTTTTTTATTTTTAGTTTGGGCTTTTTACCCTATAAATTTATTGATGGTCTTATAGCAGGTTATTGTAAAATGGAATCTCTGTCATAGCCTCCTTTTTCTGTAATGTCTTTAAAGAACAATTCTGCTTCTTCATTCTGTTTTTCGAGAGTCCAGTCGTCGGTCACGGTGGTCTCAATCCAAATGGTTCCGGATTTTCTAAATACCTGAACATAAAGACCAAACGCATCCTGAAAAGTTTGTTCCACATGGGCCACCGTGTCGGTTGGATGAATTTCCAAACTACCCGCTTGGTGTTTTGTACGGCAATTGCGAATCAGCGTATCATTTGCAATCATATGTTCTTTTCGTGAACCGCCGTGTAGGCTGTGCGGCTGTCTGAAAAACTCCAATTTCAAATAAGGATATCGAGTACTAAACTTTTCCTGAACCTGAGCCAATGACAATGAATCTTCAACCTGTATAAACATATTCTATTGATTTAATCGTGAAGGGCCAATACTGGAATGTCCAAGTGGTAGGCAATTTTTTTGCTTGAACTTTCGGTTACCAGCCGTTCAAAAAAATGATGTTTGCGCGGTACCAGCACGATTAGATCAATATCATGTTGGGCGCAATATTCCTTTAAACCGTCCACCACATTTTCTTTTTGAACTACGTGGTACGATACTCGGTTTAAATCAGGCATTGCATCTAGCTTTTCATCTATTAGACTTTCTGAAATCAGTGGAAAATCTTCGATTTCTGTTTCGATTGTAACAATATGTATCCGAGCATCAAACGCTTCTGAAATTTTAACCAGCGGCTGTAAAATGTATTTATTGGAGAATGGCTTTCTATCGTAAGCAAACAAAATATTCTTAAGTTCTACGAGATGTGATTCCTGATGAATTGCAAGAACCGGAATGGAACCATGACGGAAAAGAAAGGTGGTTGTGCTGCCCAGTAATCTTTCTGCGAGGTAACTTTGATTGTGGAGGCCTAAAATGATTAAGTCACAATGGTTTTCTTTTGCAATTGACTCTATGACTTCTGATGGTTGTCCAAAGACACAATCCAATGTAGTGGGTTGATTAATTTTTGTGTCGTGTATAACCTGATGAATCAGGGTTTGCAAATTATCCATTTTGGTTTTCCTAATCTCCTCCAGGCTGGAGGCATCAGGAACATAAACAAACGAATCGGCTGATACTACCGGAATTTGGTAGACGTGTATCACATGCAATTGTGATTGAAGCGTTTCTGCCCATCTTAATGCATATACCAACTGATTGTAGCTCAGTGGTCCCATATCCAATGCAATGAGTATTTTATTCATAGAATACCTCCTCATCTTTGATGCTGTAAAGTTACAAAATTATCGGGGTGAGGAAGTGATTTTAGTCAATCTATTCAATGACTACAATCAATGAATGAACGATCGAATTTCACTAACTTGGTGACTTGTAAAATCTTACTTTTGGTGAATAAGAAAAGAATACTGATACCGATTGATTTTTCTAAAAGCGCTGAAGTTGCATTAGAGTACGGTTTAAAATTAGCTAAAAACGAGAAGTCAGAAGTGTCCATATTGCATGTAGTTTCACCTTTTGGTGGACTTAATGAAGGGGTATTACAGATATATGATTTTGAAGTTTACGTAGAGGAGAAAAGCAAAGCATTAAGTATATATGTGGATAAAATTCTGAAAAGGTTGAATATTCGTAAGATTGCACTTAGTACATTCTGTGAAACTGGGCAACCCGCTGAAACCATTTTCAATTTTGGAATGAAGCACAATGTGGACTTAATGATCATGGGTAGCCGAGGCGGTAGTAATATTTCAAAAATTATTCTAGGTAGCACGAGTCAGGAGTTAATCAGCATGACCCGTATCCCCATTCTGCTGATCCCTCCTGATTTGGCGTTTGAGGATATGAAGTCAAGAGTATGTTTTGCGACTGATTTTCATTTAAAATTGAATAAAAAGGCTATCCGTCTTTTTGAACAGTTTGCTTTCATCAATAAGGCTACTGTTCGATTTGTCCATGTTTATCCACCCGGAGAAGCAGTGTTTAAAGAGAAGCACGAAGCAATTGCCGACCTGGTATTTCCCCGTCTTAAGAAACAGATTAAATACATAGAATCTGAGCAATTTGAAGCAAGTATCGATTCTTATATGATCAATAGTGAATCAAATTTGTTGATTTTGCTTCCCCATGAACACAACGTTTTATATTATTTGTTTTTCAGGGGTCATACTTTACCCATTGTCAAAAAACTTAGGTATCCGGTACTTATTCTTCATGAGTTAGATTGAAGTCGTTGTCAAATAGCATGTGGGTATTCTTTAACTTCGAATGGCTCATTTGTGGAAGATTTCGGATATTTGGTCTTCCATGTATGAAATTTTAACAGGAACTATTCTCATCAGCTTATTGCATGCATTTATTCCGAGCCNNATTCCGAGCCATTGGTTACCCTTGGTGACGTATGCCAAAATGCAAAATTGGAGTAAATCTGAAACTATGCGTACTTGCTTTTATATGGCTTTGTCGCATGTTTTAAGTACCGTTGTATTGGGATTTATTTTAGGTAAATGTTTTTCTTATTTTAAGACTGATTATTCAAGCATTTTATTTTGGATAGGCCCAGGTGTTCTCATTGGTTCAGGATTGTATTTTATTTATCGACACCATACGCATCATCATTTTCATATTGATGATCATATGCTGGATCAGACCCGATCCCATAAGCAAATCATCTATGCATTGCTCGCCTATATGTTTTTGTCACCTTGCCTGGAAATTGAAGCATACTTTTTAAATGCCGGATTATTTGGAGACGGACTGCTTATTGCATGTATTCTAAGTTATAGTGTATTGAGTATAGGTGGTATGGTTTGTTGGGTATACCTAGCATTACAGGGTCTTCAGAGGTTGGATGCACATAAATGGGAACACAATGCCGGTATCATAACCGGGGTGATTATGGTCATAACAGGTATTTTAGCAATATTTATTTGATTATTTTACAGAATTCCTAAAGGGTTGGTCAGAACCATGGCTTAGGAAGGACACTTTTCTTGATCAGAATGACAAGATGTCTGAACAGATACAGGTAAATGAGAAAGTAGAGGAGACAAGCCAAAGCATAAGCTGCATTTGCTCCTTCCAAACCAAACCGATGTATACCATAGGTGGAGCAAACCAACAATATACAATGAAAACTCAAGTCTGCTTTCAATCCAGTCCTGAACATAGCTTTAGAAGCTATCAATAAGGATAATAAACCTGCACAAGTTTTAAAAAAATCTCCAATCATCTGATATCCGAATAATTGTTCCATTGGCTTGAAACTATCCGCAAGAAAAATCATGATGATCAAATGTCGGAAAAACCAAATGCCTAAACAAATAACCATCATCGCGATGCCAATTCTTGTAAAGGCTTTTCGCATTTCATGAATTAAATCAGCTGATTCTTTTGTAGCCGAAAGTTTTGGTATAAAATACACCATCATGATGTTACTGATCACAGTCAGGTAGCGTTCGGACAAGCTAAACATTGCTTGCCATAAACCTGCAGACTGAGTATCAAGTTTGGCTTCAACCTGTTCACGAATAAGCATCATGGTAGTCATCCAACTCAAGGAGGTCAATGCAGCAAACAGACCAAAGCGAATGAGTTTCATGGACAGATTTTTGTCAATTCGGAATTGAAACCAATCTCTTCGTAGGTAAGATGATTTTTTTAACACTATAAATCCTGAAACTGTAACCAATATGCCATACATGGAATTAGAAAACAAAGCACCAGACAATTCAAATCGGTATACAAAGTAAGATGTAAAAACCATGTTTAATATGGCGGCCATGCTATTGACAAATGCAAGTTTCTTAATTTCGCCGAGACCATTGAGTAAGCCGGTAACCAGGACTTGTCCTGAAATTAAAATGAGTAAACTTCCAAATAAAATAAATACCGCTGAAAAATTAATGTCATTGAAGATCCAATGTGTTAGATAAGGGTAACTTATGAAAACCAATATACTCCCTGCAACAGTGCCTAACAGGATCATTCCAAATGCAGTGTTAATCAACTTCTGAAGCTGCGTAGGTTGGTCTTTGAACTCAGAGATGTATTTGATCAAACCTACGGATATAGAAGCGGTAGCGATGACCAAAATCATTCCGCTTATGTTGGCAAACTTGCCAATGTAGGCTGTTCCGGATGGCCCAAGGTAGTGGGCGGTTATTTTAGTAATGACCAGGCCTGTAATTAAGTTGATGATAGAATAGACACCACTGTATAGACTGGTCTTGTAAAAATTCATTTGGATTCAATATTTTTCGACAGTTGAGAATCTTTGTTTGGAGTGGAAAGCTTCATTGCAAGAAATGGAGAAAGTGCTACCCATGTTTGCGGCAAATAGGGTAACAGTCGATTTAAGATTTTCGTGAGGAAGTTTTTATAAAATTTTGTATAGTATGTATTGTAGAAACCCAATTGCGTTTCAAATTTAAATCCAGCCTCATTGGCTGCCTTGCGGTATTCTGAAACCGCAACCAGTCGCTCAACCCAGGCTCCGGTTATAGGGTCTCGGGTATTGCTCGGGTGTTTTATTGGAATTGGATATCTTGCTGTAAGCTGAAATTCTTTTACTTGTTGGATGATTTCATTTTGAAGATATCCTCTGGTGAGGATTGCCAGGTTTGCCAGGTTTTCGGAATCAATTTCAGGAAAAGTATCCTGGATAATTTTGGTCCGAATTTTTATTCCACAGTTGGCCGTGTTGAGTGTCGGATTATCCATGTCAGTGTTACTTCCAACATGCTCATATCGGTGATGAATTTTGCGATGAATTGCAAGTACCAGAGGATTGTGTTGATTGGCAGAAGTCGTCAGCACCATCGAAAAACCAGGGGAGGATAATTTATGTATTTCTTTGAAAAAGCTTCTGTAATCTGGAAGGTGTTCAATCACATTGCGAGAAGCCAATGCAATGGGTCGGATACGTTGGTTTGTACAATAGGTAATTAGATGGTGGGTATCACCAACTACGAAATGTTCCGGTTCGGCATCCAGATGCTGTCCCAGGATTTTTATGCCTTCGATGTATTCATTCGAAATATCATGACAAATACATTGCAAACCCATTCTGCAAACCAACAAGGCAAAAAATCCGATACCAGCACCATGATCAACAATGACCATGTCTGGATGAATTTCATTGCGATCTGAAAGGCAATGATACAACATGAACGCATTGCATTCGCTGACATAGTCTAACTTGCCAAGGTCAAAACGGAAATATGATTTTACACTTTCGTGAACAGGAAGAGACTCCACTTTCAGTTTTCGAATGTCATGAGCTAGCCGTTTAGCTTCATGAAGGATGTTTTCTTGAGAATATCTTAAGTTCAAAAAGTTACATTTTAGGGGGATGTGGATCAATAAATTGCCGGTGCCAAAGTTCCGCTGTCATAATTCTCCACAACTCATGCTGTCGAAAGCGCGTTGGAGATTTTTCAAACTCTTTTTTTACGCGTGCACCTTCGATCCATGTCCGGCTGAGGAAAAGGGGATCATTAATGAGTTCACGGATCGGCATGTAAAGCAGTCCGTTAGTCCAATGATCGGTAGGAGTTGCAAAACCAATTTTATCTTTTCTGTGGAGAATGGGTTCAGGGACAATATGTTTCATCGATTCTCTGAGTATAAATTTTTGAACACCTTTATGAATTTTATAAGCATCGGGTAACATAAACGCAAATTCTACTAAGCGGTGATCTAAAAATGGAACTCTGCTTTCAACGGAGTGCGCCATTGAGTTTCGGTCTTCCCAACGTAGCATATGAGGCAGGTGGCTACGGGTTATACCATGGTAAAGTGCTTGAACAAAGCAGTTTTGAGGTAAACTATTTTCAGATTCCAAGCCAAACTCCTGTGAATAAAATGTTTGTGTAGAATACTTGTGGTACTCTGTTTGCCTGAGCTTATCGAATTTACCCTGATAGGCAATGAAGGAAAGGTACAGTTGTTTGGTCAATGCTTTTAGACCATGATATTTACCATAATGCCAAATATTGTTTAGCAATTCATTAAGCTGATTCGAATGAAACTGCTGTGCCAATAAGTATTTAAAATAATAAGGGTAACCCGCAAACAGTTCATCACCACCTTGTCCATTCAAAAGAACCGTAATCCCTGATCTTCGGACATTTTGGTAATTTTGGTAAGCTGAAAAAGGGCTGGCACCAGAAGTGGGTGCATCCTGATGGAAAATCCATTTTTGAATTTGTTCGATGGAGCAATTTTGTTCCCCCGTGTGAAAAGTCTGATTGAAACCTCCTAATTTTAGTACTTCCTCTATATAAGGTCTTTCATCATATTCTTTCCCTTCATAATAAACTGAAAATGTGCGTATGGAGTCTTGAGTTAATTTTCTTGCTACACTACTGATGGATGACGAATCAATACCTCCGCTTAGGGCAATGCCTAAAGGGACATCCGATCTCAAGCGTAACTTAACTGCGTCTGTTAAAAGCTGGTTGGTTTTTTCCTTTGCGGATTCCCAGGGAATAGAAACATTGGTATGGCTGAGGTCGAGATGCCAATATTTTTTTATTCTTATCCCTTGGGCATTCACCAATGCATAAGCACCTGGTGGCAACTGGTGAATATCCTGGAAAAAGGTTTCGTTTGATTCAAATAAGGCAATATCCCGCAGAAAGCGAATCATCACCGATTCATTTACATTTGCCTTAACGAGTCCAGTCGTTACCAGTTGTTTTTCCTCAGAGGCCCATATGAATTTTTGATTACCATAATAATATACAAATGGTTTAACTCCAAGGCGGTCTCTTGCGACAAACAAGCATTTATTTGCTTTATCATAAAGGACAAAAGCAAACATGCCAATAAATTTTTGTAAACAATCAACACCCCAATGAAGATAAGATTTAAGGAGCACTTCTGTATCGCTCGAACTTCGGAATTTCATTCCATAAGCTTCCAGCTCGTTTTTAATTTCAAGGTAATTGTAAATCTGGCCATTAAATGTAAGATAGCACGTTTCATCTTCATCTGTATAAGGTTGATGACCTCCAGCACTTAAATCTATGATGGCAAGTCTTCTGAAACCCATTCCAAGATTGCCTTGGGTTTTTTCAGGCAAAGCGCGATGCTGAATTTTAATCTCGTCAATACTATCTTCAGCGGAATGTCTTTCAGCAAAATTATTTTCGGTTGAAGCCAAAAGAAAGCCTTCGTCGTCAGGACCACGATGTCGAATCACCCGTGTCATGGCAAGTAACTGCTGGGTGTGGATGGGAGATCCATCGAGATGAAAAATTCCTGCTATTCCACACATAGTAACTTTACAAAGGTAAAACTCCCTCCAATATTGTGAAGCTTTCAAAATCCGGAATTCTGAGATTTATCTGTGGCCTGTCTATCTTTATGCGCTGATCGTGAAAAAGGTATTGATTATCAACTATTATTGGCCGCCTTCAGGCGGTTCAGGAGTACAACGCTGGCTGAATTTCGTCAGGTACCTGAGATTATTTGGCTGGGAGCCTGTGGTCTATACGGTATCTAATGGCGAGTACCCTTATCTTGATAAAGGACTGGAAGAATTGGTGCCTGAAAGCGTTGAAGTGATTAAAAGACCCATTTGGGAACCTTACCAATGGTTTCGACGATTGTCTCGAAGGAAAACCCAAATTGATCCAACCATTTTTGGGCAATCGGGAAAGCCCTCCTTTATAGGTCGCTTAGGTTTATGGGTAAGGGCAAATTGTTTCATTCCTGATCCCAGGGTATTTTGGGTGAATTCTTCGGTCCGATTTCTTAAAACCTATCTTAAATTACACCCTGTGGATTTGATTGTGAGTACGGGACCACCCCACAGCATGCATTTGATTGCTTGCAAATTAAGAAAAGTTACCGGTGTGAAATGGTTGGCAGATTTTCGAGATCCATGGACTCAATTATTTTTTTATAAATCTCTTCCGTTGACTCCATTGGCTAGAAAAATTCATCAGCGATTGGAGCGTAAGGTTTTGAAAACGGCTGATGCTGTAGTGACCGTCAGCCCTCATTGTAAGATGGGTTTGATGGATCAATTGAATCGGGAGGTACAAGTGATCACCAATGGATATGAGCCTTTTCCTAAACCAGCGCATGTACCTAAGAATGAAAGCATCATCATGTTGTATACGGGAGTTTTGACTGCAGACCGTAACCCTGTTTTACTTTGGCAACAATTGAGTTTATACTTGAGTGAGCATCAAAGTTTTGCTGAAAAATTTGAATTGATTTTTGTGGGTAATATTGATCCGGAAGTCATTGTTTCTGCAAAAGAAAATGGCATCACAAAAGTTCAAACATTTGCACCTATGCCTCATGCTGATTTACAATCCTATTTGTGGAGAGCAGATTGTCTCCTATTGATAGGAGTACCTGATGAAAAAGGTGTTGTTACAGGAAAATTTTTTGAATATCTGTACGTGAATAAACCTATACTCTGTATTTCACCCGAAGGAAGTGATCTGGAAGTCTTAATTCGAGAAACAAATTCAGGTTGCCATGCGGATTTTATGGATGGTCAGGGCATAGCGGTTGCGATTTCTGAAACTATGCGACAAATGAATGGAGAATTTCAACCTGAACGGAGCAAAATTGAAAATTTTTCGAGAAAAAATCTAACTCGTCAATTGGCCAAATTGATGGATGCCATGATTGGCTAAAGTCCAGGCATTGGCCTATTCATTATGGGTTTTGGCGCATCCATTCTTTATATCCAACAAAGCCCATAAAACCAATGAGCAGTAAGGAACAAACCATGGATAACATTTTTCCAAGATGGAATGAATTGGGTTTGAACTCCATCACGATTTCATGATTTCCTGAGGGAATTCTGGCGGCACGCAAAGTGTAATTCACTCTGATCAAAGGATGTTCTTTTCCATCGATATAAATTTTCCAACCTAAATCAGGCCCATACCAGATTTCTGAAAATACAGCCAATTGTTCGGTACTAAGGTTGGCATTGTATTTTATTTTATTGGGAGAATATTGGCTGAGTTCAATAGATCCAGTTCCGTCTGGATTCAATCCGTTTAATTCATTTTTATACATCTGGTCCACCACTGCAGTTTGTTTAGTCTGTATTGAAGCAAGGGTTTGGATTTCTTCATCAGGAGTTGAAACATATTGAATGTTTTGAACCAACCACACAGGTCCATTCGCGCTTGGATTGGGTAACACTTGTTCTTTACCCGGTTGACCCAGAATAAAATATTTTGTATTCAACATGTTCATCACTTGCAATCCTGCCAAGAGTTGAGTTAATGAGGAGTCCGAAGTGGCTTGAGAGAGTTGAGCTCCTAAGGTTTGTATTTCTTTGTCGAGATGATGATCAATAATATCCTGATATCGCTGAAGTTTTGCTGGATGGTAGCCTCCTACATTTTTGTGATGGAAGGAAGGGACACTGCTGTTAAAAGTATTTACCGTGAGATCAAGAATCCTATAATAGGATTTATCCTGAAGAATTTGTTGATCTACTGCACGTGGTTTTTGAACCGCAGATGAACGCGATTTTGAAACAAAATCATCTTTGTGGACATATCGCGTTGCGATACTTCCAAAATCCACTAAGAGTAAACTTGATATCAGCACAACCAGAAATTTCTCTTGGATTTTTTTTCTGGCATATAGCCATAAGGCACCCGCTGAAATAGCAATAAAGAAAAATGAACGGAATGCATCTTGCTGCAATAGAGATTTCCGGTCTTCAATCAATGCCGGAAGGCTGAATCCTTGATTAACATAGCTGGAATCTGAAAGATGTTCAAACCCAAACAGGCTACTACCCAAAATGGCAACGATCAGGCATAATCCTCCTGTAAGGCCTGCGCTGATGAAAAGATTTCTTTGGGCTTGTTGAGAGGGAAGTGATGAAGAAAGCCATTCCTTAATGGCTAACATAGCCAGTACGGGAACAAAATAAGATACCACGGATAACACGCTGCTGGGAGCTCTAAATTTTGAATACAAGGGCAGGTAATCAAACAAAGGTCGATTTAAGATGGAAAAATGTTTTCCCATTGAAAGCAATATGCCAAAGAAAACAGCAGCCGCGATCCACCATTTCAATGGTCCACGAACCGTTAGTAAGCCTAAAGTGAATAAAAAGCAAATGATGGCACCGAAATAAAATGGACCACTGGTAAATGGAAGTGAACCCCAATACAATGGAGCTTGGAATCTTTTTGGGGGTTGGTATCCTTTTTGACGAAGATCTTTTGCTGTTGCAGATGTTAAGCTTGCAGGCTCAGAAGTACCGCCGCCGGCTGCTCCTGGAATAATACAGGCTAAGATATCCTGGGTACCATTACTCCAATTCATTGCATAATCCCATTGCAGCCCAGTTTTATTGACGTCTGCATTGGCATCATCAGCCCTTTCTTTTAGAATGTGTCCACCACGCATGGTTTCTTTTGCATACTCATACGTTGGAAAAATACTGCTTGCAGAGGCTAAGAATGCTAAAGTAAGCACTGCTGCCAACAATAAGGAAGGTATTATAAAAGCCTTCGCTTCTCCCTTTTTTAAATAGTAAAATGCATAGGAACAAATCAATGGTGCGGTCAGTAGAAACAGATAATAACTCATCTGTACGTGATTATTCAAAATATTGATGCCCATGCCCAATGCAAAGAGTGCGGCGCCTGGTAAAAATTTACCTCTGTAAGAAAGAATGATACCGGCTAATATATAGCCCGCCATTCCCAATACCACCAATTTGGGTAAATGCCCAGCTTCCCAAACGATAAAATTGCCAGTCACCAGGAAAGTAGCTAAACTACCTGTAAAAGCCCAAGGAACCGACAGTCCGATGACCAGATAAAAAACATAAAAGGAAACCGCACATAGAAAGAAAATGGAAATTGGTCCGGAGAGAAATCCAAGGCTTAATGCTTTTTGAACATAGCTTAAGAAATTGTAATGGGTTGGTGTGGAAATTTGATAGGAAGGCATCCCACTAAACATGCTTTCGGTCCATAGGGCAGGATCGTCAGGAAATTGCTTATTATGTGCAATGATTTCGGCTGCAGAGCCTTGCCATGAGGTAACATCACCTTGTTGAATGGACTTGCCCTGCCAGTGCGGGAAAAAAAAATAAGAAATGATGAGGATGAATAACAAAATGCTTATTCCATGAGGTAAAATCTTTGACAGAAGTGGGTTTTTCATGACGAATGATTTGTATTAAGGCAGAGCCTATATGGCCTACCATGCACAAGCAAAAATACAAATTAGGTTCGTTCTAATTCTTCTATTCTTGGTCAGGCTTGCATGAGAAGGTTGCCATTGGAGATATTCAGTGAAAATGGTTTCTTCTTACTTCCGGTTATCAAGAAGCGATGGCTTACAGTAGAAAGTTTAATTTCCTTTAATCAAAATGAATCAAACTTTAAAACCAATAATTTATCGTAACCCGGCATTAATGGTTTCTAAAATCGCTTGATCTGGAATCAATTCTTTTTCTTTCAATTGGTTGAGCGGCGTCAAGGTTGTGTTCAACAATTCATGCAAATCCTCTTGGTTCTCATCGATATAAATCAAGCCGGTAAGAATTTCATTATCGCGTTGTGATTTTTGCAGAGCGCCTACTGCAGATTCTTTTTGAGTAGGGTCCCAGCCTTGCTGCAGTTTGCGGAGGGCAAGTATTGACCCGTCATGCATTTTGAGTTGTACACTTTCGCCGGGGCCATATTGTGCAGTGATCTCTTGTGATGGAGGAACAAAATCCAAAGTTGAAGTGGCATCGACGTGCTGCCTTACATAATCATAGGATTTTGTTGACCCAATGTTATTGTTAAATGTTACACAGGGTGAAATGACATCAATCAGGGCAAATCCAGGATGGGCTAAGGCTGCTTTTATAAGAGGAATTAATTGAGTTTTATCACCTGAAAAGGAGCGGGCAACAAATCCGGCACCCAATTCAATAGCCAAGCCTGGAAGGTCAATATGGTGAAATGCATTGACGATGCCTGATTTACTTTTTGAACCCTTGTCGGCAGTCGCAGAATCTTGACCTTTGGTAAGCCCGTAACAACCGTTATTCATAACGATGTAAGTGATGTTCAGGTTTCTGCGAATGAGGTGAACAAATTGACCAATTCCAATGGAAGCAGAGTCACCATCTCCCGATACACCAAGATAAATGAGATCGCGGTTTGCTAGGTTAGCACCGGTTGCAACGGAAGGCATACGACCGTGTACAGAATTAAAACCATGTGAGTTCCCCAGAAAATAGGCAGGGGTTTTAGAGCTGCACCCAATTCCAGAGAGTTTGGCCAGGCGATGGGGTTCAATATTTAATTCAAAACAAGCTTGAATCAATGCCCCGCCAATGGAGTCGTGTCCGCAACCAGCACATAAAGTAGACAAAGATCCTTCGTAGTCTTTTTTACGGTAACCTAATGCATTAACGGGTAATTCTGGATGTCTGAAATTAGGACGTTGATAACTCATGTTACAGGAAATTATTATTAAATCGTTTGAGGTTCATTACCGGAAGATGAGGGTTGAGGTTGTTGGTCCAACAGCTTTAATATGTGGACTTCAATTTGTTGAGCTGTGATGGGTAGACCATCATAATTCAATACTTTAATCAATTTAGAAGGTTGAATCTCCAATTCATTGATCAAAAGACTACGCAATTGGCCATCTCTGTTTTGTTCAATGACAAATACTTTATGATGGTTGCGAATAAAATCTTCCACTTCCTGGTTGAATGGAAAAGATCGAATTCGTAGGGCATCTATCTCAAGATTATGAGCGGCCAGATGATCTTTTGCTTCAAGAGCCGAAAACATAGTGGTACCATAAAAAATCATTCCATATTCGCTGTTTTGTGAGGTTTGGAAAGTCTCTGGAGGTGGGACATATAATTTAATGGTTTCCCATTTTTTTGAAAGACGATCAACGTTTCTCTTGTATGCTGCCCCATCTTCAGTATAAATAGCATATTCATCCCTTGATGATCCTCTGGTGAAATACATTCCGCGAGTTGGATGAGTACCAGGGATCGTCCGGTAACAAATACCATCACCATCCACATCGAGGTATCTACCGAAACGTTCCATTTGTTCCAAGTCGTTGGCCGATAATACCTTTCCACGTTTAAAATCCGATGCCTGGAATTGTAATGGTTCTGAAATATGATCATTCATTCCTAGATCTAAATCCGACATGACCAATACAGGAGTTTGAAGTTGTTCTGCCAAATCAAATGCTTCACGGGTCATGTCAAAACATTCTTTTGGCGTGGAGGGAAAAACTAACACATGTTTGGTATCCCCATGCGAGGCATAAGCTGCAGATAAAACATCTGATTGCTGTGTTCTGGTAGGCATACCGGTTGAAGGTCCAGCCCTTTGTACATCGATGACCACTGCCGGAACTTCGGCGAAATACGCCAATCCTAAAAACTCCTGCATCAAAGATATTCCAGGTCCACTGGTGGCAGTAAATGACCTGGCTCCGTTCCACATTGAACCTATCACGATTCCAACAGCGGATAATTCATCTTCTGCCTGTACGATAGCAAAATTTTTTCGCCCGGTTTCAGGATCGATTCGATAAGATTCAGCATAATCGCTAAATGCATCAACTACCGAAGTAGAAGGGGTTATGGGATACCAGGCAGCTACGGTAGCACCACCATATATGGCGCCAAGGGCACAAGCTGCATTGCCTTCAAACAATATTTTATCTTTTAGTAAATCCCTTCGTTCCAATTGAAAAGGAATTGGAAAATTATAGTGATCTCTGATGTATTGACTGCCTAATTCCAATGCATGGTGATTGGGTGCGATCAATTTTTCTTTTCCTGAAAATTGTTCAACAATGATTTGTTTTAAAACATCCATTTCCATGTTGATCAATGTACTCAAAGCACCAACATAAATAATGTTCTTAAACAACAATCGTTGTCTTGGATCGCTATACTCTTTGATGGTTATTTCAGTCAGAGGTATGCCAATAAAATGAATATCGTCTCTTAAAAAATCTTTTTGAAGTGGTTTTGTATTGTCGTAGATGAAATAAGATCCGGATTTCAATCCCTTAATATCGGCTTTCATACTTTGAGGATTGATGCAGACCATGATATCTACACCTTCCCTACGTCCCAAATATCCTTTTTCACTGATCCTTACTTCATACCAAGTCGGGAGACCCTGAATGTTTGAAGGAAAGATATTTTTTGGTGTAACAGGGATTCCCATTCTGAATATGGCTTTGGCAAACATATTGTTGGCACTGGCTGATCCTGTTCCATTGACATTCGCAAAGCGAACGACAAAATCATTAATCACTGGATGTGTTTGCATGACCCTGCTTTGGTAACTTGATATAAATATTTTTGCATATCCCAAGCGGCTGTTGGACATCGCTCTGCACACAGACCGCAATGTAAACACACATCTTCATCTTTCACCATGACTCGCGTTGTGGGCAAGAGATCTGAAATGTAAAGGTCTTGAAATAAGTTATGTGCTGGTGCATTCAGCCTGGTTCTTAAATCGGTTTCTTCACCGTTTTCTACAAATGAAATGCATGAAGTCGGGCAAATATCAACGCAAGCATCGCATTCAATACATTTGGAAGTTGTAAACACTGTTTGAATGTCGCAATTCAAACATCGTTGTGCTTCCTTAAAAGCAGTGGCTTTGTCAAAGCCAAGTTCAACTTCTTTTTTCCGGTCCTTTAAGGTTAAGCTTTTATCCGCCTGAGGAACAATAAACCGGATGTCATCAACAATTTTATTGTCATAAGCCCATTCATGAATCCCCATTTTTTGTGAAACCAGATTTACTGTTGGAGGTAATCGGTTTGCCAAATTATCGCCTTTGCAAAACAAGTCGATGGATATGGCTGCCTGGTGCCCTTGAGCTACCGCGGTAATGACATTTTTCGGACCAAGAGAGGCATCACCACCAAAGAATACGCGTGGTAGGGTGGACTGAAAAGTCAATTCATCCAGTTCCGGTAACTCCCATTGATTAAATTGAATGCCCAGATCTCTTTCAATCCATGGAAAACTATTCTCCTGTCCAATGGCCAATAATACTTCATCTGCTTCTATAAACACTTCTGGTTCTCCAGTAGGTAAGAGTTTTCTCTTATTATTTTCGTATACGACAGCCACCTTTTCAAATTTCATCCCTTTTAACTGGCCATTTTCTACAACAAAGGATTTGGGGACATGGCAGTCCAGAATCGGAATGTCTTCATGCAGTGCATCTTCTTTTTCCCAGGGAGAAGCTTTCATTTCAGAAAAAGGACTTCGTACAACGACTTTGACCATCTCACCTCCAAGGCGTCGCGCCGTTCGACAACAATCCATGGCGGTATTTCCTCCACCCACCACGATGACTTTCTTTCCTATGCGGTGAGTGTGTTCAAAAGCAACATTTGCCAACCATTCAATGCCGATGTGAACCTGGCTTGGGGCCTCCCATCGACCCGGCAAATCGGGAAGATCTTTACCTTTAGGTGCACCGGTGCCAACAAATATTGCATCATAAGGCTGGTCCAGCAAATTTTTTAGACTGCTTACAAAATGTTTAAAATGTTGGTGAATCCCCATATTCAAAATAAATCCTACCTCTTCATTGAGTACCGTTTCTGGTAGTCTGAACGAGGGGATTTGACTTCTCATCATACCTCCTCCCAATTCTTGATCGTCATATAAATGAATCTCATAACCCAGAGGAGCCAAATCACGAGCTACAGTTAAAGAAGACGGTCCAGCGCCTACCAATGCTACCTTTTTGCCATTTGCAGGAAAAGGTCCCCTGGGAATTCGGTTGGAAACATCCTCCTTATTATCAGCAGCCACGCGCTTCAAGCGACAGATGGCTACCGGTTCTTCCTCCACCCGGCCTCGCCGGCAGGCAGGTTCACAAGGTCTGTCACAGGTTCTTCCCAAGACCCCTGGAAAGACATTCGATTCCCAATTCACCAAATATGCCTCAGTGTATTTTTCCGCTGCTATGAGTCGGATATATTCTGGGACAGGTGTATGAGCAGGGCATGCAAACTGACAATCAACAACTTTATGAAAATATTCAGGATTTTTAATATCGGTTGCTTGCAAAATGACTGTATTTTAAAAGTTCACAAAGATATAACCCGCTTTCGAATGGCCAATACCAGTCAACAGGCTTAACGAATTTAAGTTTAATTATAAAGCTGCATGTCGGGTATAGGACTTTCAAGGATTACCCCAGTTCTCATTAGATTTCGGATTACAGGGTGCCATTCCATGAATAAGCAATAAAAAAAGAAGCTGCCGTGTCATCTTACCATAACACAGGCAGCCTCTTTAAGTGCTACCAAAAATCACATATCTTAACGCCAGACAGGATTAAATTCTGTCCGTCTGTTCATTTGTCTTCCATCTTTTGTCTTGTTGTCCCCAATAGGTTTTGTTTCACCATAACCTGAAGCGGATAGCCTTGCAGCATCTACACCCTTTTTTGCCAAATAAGCTTTGCAGGCTTCGGCTCTTTGAATGGAAAGTTTGAGGTTCCTCATATCATCTCCAACATCATCGGTGTGTCCCTCAATGCTTAAGTTCATTTCTGGGTAAGTCTTGAGTACGCTTACCACATCGTTCAACAGTTTAGCAGATTTTCCAGTCAATGAGGCTGTGCCTGTTTTAAATTCAACTGCACGCATGGCCACATCAAGTTTTTTCTTATCTTCTACCTTGATTTCGGGGCAACCGTTGTTTGAAGCGGGTCCTTTGGTTTGTGGGCATTTATCGATATTGTCTGTGACCCCATCACCATCGGAATCCGGGCAACCATTAATTTTTCCAGCCAAATCCGGACATGGGTCAGTTGCATCTGGAACCCCATCCTGATCGCGATCCGGAGGACATCCATTGTTGGATGCAGGTCCGGGGACTGTTGGACATTTATCGTCTATGTCAGCAACACCATCGTTATCGTTGTCAGGACATCCTTTTAATTTGCCTGCCTCTTTTGGACAACGGTCATCTTTATCCGCTACGCCATCTTTATCAGCATCTGGACAACCTTTTACCGTTCCCTTAACCTCAGGACATTCATCGTCTCGGTCGTAAACTCCATCTTTATCCTTATCCGCGGGACAACCAGCGTTTTCGGCAACTCCGGGTTCGTTGACACAACGGTCTGATTTATCCGCAATTCCGTCCCCATCGCTGTCCGGACAACCATTGATGGTTCCTGCAATCGTAGGGCACTCATCGTGTTTATCTGGGAACCCATCGCCATCTGAATCTTTACTGTATAGGAGCATTTTTACTCCTGCTGAAAAGATCCAACTGTCTTTTCCGTCTTCCAGGGCAAAACCGTATTGGCCCTGTGGAGTTAAACTCACTCGGTCAGAAAGCTTGATATCAAATCCCAATCCTGCGGGAATTTGGGCATATAGATCATCGAATTCAAAATTGGGTAGCACGATGCCCAAACCACTGTAAAGAAATGGTGAGATGTTCTTACCCTTAAAAAAATGTACATTCATCAATGCATCCAGTCCAAAATACCATTGCTTACGGGTGTATGCCGTAACTTTTTTGGTCGCCTCGTCATAAACCGGGAAACTGGCAAATCCAACTTTAACCGGCAATGACGAAGAAAAGTAATCGCTGTATTGGCGATGAAGTCCAATCGATATTGCATGTTCTAAGTCGCTGAACAACTTTTTGTTGTCTCGGTTTGGTGCCTGGTAATTGATCCAAGCTTTTTGTAACGATAAACCATTCTTATCGTAGTTGGCCATTTGTGCATGCAAATCCGGGAAGCATGTCACAACTGCTAAAAGCAAAATCAAAAAAATCTTTTTCATATCGTTAGGTTTTACTGTTTCGATGCCCAAATTTAATATTTTCGGAATTGTGCGTCAAATTTTATGAGCTTGGCTTGAAAAAATGGTCGGTTAAAGACCTTTATCACCCAATCAGGGCTCTCTCATCCGGTTTGTAATTTTGGGTTTTGAGGAAAATGGATGAAGGCTAAAATTTGGATGTTAAGTTCCCGGTTCTTGATGAGCAAAAGTGAAATGAGGAATTATCCATCCTTACGGCCTATGATATTCTTCCAGTTACGATAAAAAGTATTTTTGCATCATGGTAAAGCTCCATAGAAATCTGGTAGCAGCGGTCTGTGAAATTTTAAATGCGGTGTGGCAAGAACATGCTTATGCTGACAAGAAGTTGGAGAAAATATTAAAATCAAATCCACGGTGGGGTGCCCGGGACAGAGCATTTATTGCAGAGACCACGTATGAGATCATTCGGTACTACCGTTTGTTAGCTTTTTTAGCTGGAAACACTTCTAATCCTTGGGAAATATTAGCAGCATATTTTCTGCACCATGGATTGGAATTACCTCAATGGGAAGAATTCAGCCAGGTAAATGCAGAATTGATTCAAAGGCAAATACAACTTGCAAATGGACAAATAGCAATTCAACTTTCTTATTCCGACGAATGGATAGAATGGTTTAAACAGGATTTTCCTACGACGTTTGAAATGGAACTGAAGGCTTTGAACCATCCAGCTTCTTTGATCTTGCGGGCTAACCGACTGAAAACATCCGCCCTGGAACTAAAGAAGAAACTAAGTGCTGCAGGCCATGAATGTAATCTATTAGGGGATGCACCAGATGCCTTGATTGCATTGAAGAAATGGAATGTTTTTCAGGATCCTCTTTTCCAGGCCGGATGTTATGAAATACAGGATGCCAATTCTCAAAAAGTAGCTCCCTACATGGACCTTTCACCGGGTATGCGCGTAATAGACGCATGTGCAGGAGGAGGAGGTAAAACTTTACATATTGCCGCGTTGATGCACAATCAGGGCAAAGTATTGGCTATGGATATCGAAAACTGGAAACTTGAGAATTTGCGGAAGAGGGCGCGCCGGGCCGGTGCCCACAATGTTGAAACGCGGTGGATCGAAAGCAGCAAAACCATCAAGCGTCAGGAAAGAAGTTGTGACCGTCTTTTGTTGGATGTACCCTGTAGTGGTACCGGTGTAGTGCGCAGAAATCCAGATACCAAATGGAAAGTCAATGAAACGCAAGTTCAACAGTTGATCGAAGTTCAAAAAGATATACTTCACCGATACAGCAACATGGTCAAATCTGGCGGTAAACTCATCTATTCAACGTGTAGCGTTTTGAGTTTGGAAAATTCAAAACAAATTGCTTATTTTTGTGACGAACATCCAGATTTTCGTCTCGAAAAAGAATTATTCCTTAGTCCTGGCTTCAGCGGGTTTGATGGATTCTACATGGCCCGTTTGATCAGGGCATAATCCAAAATCGATTTATGAAAAATTTCTTGGTTTTTTTGTTGATTCAGTTTTGCTCATTTTCATATGCAAAAACCTGGTGGGTTGGACCCAGTCATAGCTATAACCGGCCAAGTCAAGTGTCCTCACTGGTTGCCGATGGTGATTCCGTCTGGATAGAAGCCGGCCTGTATGAAAAAGATGTATGCCTCTGGAAGGCAAATCATTTATTCATATCAGGATATGGTGGTTATGCAGTCCTGGATGCCAAACAAACTGGGTACGGAGGAAAAGCAATATGGGTCATCGCCGGTGACAATTCCTATGTGGCTTTTATTGAATTTTCTCATTGTGAGGTGGTGGATAAAAATGGTGCAGGTATTCGACAGGAAGGTAAAAACCTTCGGGTCAATCATTGTCGTTTTATTTCCAATCAGAATGGCATTCTGGCAGGAGATTATGCAGGTAGTGAAATTATCGTGGAGCATTGTGAATTTGATCATAACGGATCTGGAACAGGTTATACTCACAATATTTATGTCAACCATATCCAAAAGCTGGTCATGCGATACAACTATATTCACCATGCTTATTATGGTCACGAAATCAAGAGTCGTGCTCATGAAAATGTAATCCTATACAATCGAATTACCAATGAGGACGGAGATGCCAGTTACGAAATAGATTTGCCCAATGGTGGTCAGGCACTTGTTTTAGGCAACATTATTCAACAAAGTAAATTTTCTGACAATAACACCATTATTTCCTTTGGAAGGGAAGGATTGACCAATACAGCACCTCATATTTTTTATTTTATTAACAATACGGTGGTCAATCAGGAAGACAAAGGTATATTATTCAATATTCAATCCAAGACCGATACGGTCGTTGCTATCAACAACCTCATAGCCGGAAACCTCACTCTTATCAGTGGAATTCCTGTCTCTTTTATTGAATCCAATAACATTAAGTTTGAAGACCTCAACTTGTTTAATTTTAAAAATCCTGCCCATTATGATTATCATCTTACTGAATCTTCTCCGGGCATTGATGGTGGATTGATTCTTAATAAAGCTGTATTGGGTTATGAGCTACGAGCAGATAAGGAATATGTTCATCCAATTGAGTGGAATTTGCGTTACAATGATCTGAAAGTGGATTTGGGTGCCCATGAAAAACAACAAATAACGGATACAAGACAATTTGATGTTGACATTTCCTACCCTTATGTATTCCAAGGGGAAACCAATATATTTAAGATTTTAGGTCCCTATGAAACTTTGTTCGATGGAGCTATGATGTATCTCATTGGAGTAGAGGGAAAAAAGTATGGCCGCCTGGTGTATTCACTTGGGTATGGGATTCAGCTTCCTGTAACGGTTCCGGGTATGTATTATCTCATTTCCGATTTAGCCGGTCAACGAGTGGTCTGGCCATTGGTGAGATGACCATGATATTGGATGTTTTGTCAACTTCCCATTTCTTAATAATTTTCCGTTCTGCTATTTACTTATAATCATTCAACATAAACAATTGAATCGATTTCATCTGGACCAAAGGCATTGTTTACCTTTGTTCGGAATACAAGAAATATTAACATCCTATGAAAGTTCCATTGATTGATCGAGAAATATTTTTTGGAGATCCTGAGATATCTGCTGCACGATTGTCTCCTGATGGTCATTGGATGAGTTTTATTAAACCATTAAATGGCGTTCGAAATATTTGGGTGAAACGGTATCGCCAGTCTTTTAAGAAAGCCATACCGGTGACTGAAGATACAGGACGTCCCATCACAAGTTATTTTTGGACGCGAAACAGCAAATGGATAGTCTATGTGCAGGATCAACACGGCGATGAGAATTATTCTGTATTTGCAGTCAACCCCAGGAAAAAATTTAAAGAATCGGATATTCATGAAGTAAAACCGCTGACGAACATTCCGCAGGTCAGAGTTAATATTTATTCGGTGGGTAAGATAAAACCTAACATCATTTATATAGGCATCAACGACCGCGACCCCGCTTGGCATGACCTATATGCGTTAAACATTTCAACGGGTAAATTGAAGTTGCTGAAGAAAAACACTCAACGCATTGTGGACTGGATATTTGACCGAAAAGATCAAGTGCGTTTAGCCATCCGTTCGAATGAAAATGGAACATCAGACTTTTTAAGGATTGATGGCCGTAAATTATATTTGATTTATTCAGTGGATGTATTGGAATCGGCAAATCCTGTTCGATTTCATGAAGATGGTAAAAATATATACCTGATTACCAATAAAGGAGCTGATAGGGATTTGAGTCAAATGATATTATTGGATATTGAAAAAGGAACTGAACTTTTTATTGAATCAGATCCTGATAATAAAGTGGATTTTTCAAGTGTATTATTTTCGGAGAAAGATAATCGCGTGCTGGGTACTTTTTATGCTCTGGATAAACTTAAAACGTATTGGAGAGATCCGGAATTCAAAGAGCACTTTAAGTTTTTTGAACAGTCATTTCCAGGAAAGGAAGTGATGCTGACGTCCATGTCTTTTGATGAAAGGAAGTATTTAATTTCGGTCACCAGTGATACGGATTGTGGCACTGTTTTTTCTTATGATTGTAAATTAAAAAAATTAAAAAAGCAATATCAACTCAGGCCACTGCTCAAACCCGGTAAGCTAGCACCCATGCAAGCTATTTCCTATCCATCTTCGGATGGATTGATGATTCCAGCCTATCTCACCATCCCTCTGGGAAGCGGTGGAAAGAAAATGCCTTTAGTCGTTCACCCTCATGGAGGTCCCTGGGTTAGGGATCACTGGGGCTATAATGCATTGACACAGTTTCTCGCCAATCGCGGTTATGTGGTGCTTCAGATGAACTTCAGAGGCTCGACTGGATTCGGTAAAAAATTTTTGGACAGTGGCAATCTTGAATGGGGAGCGAAAATGCAGGATGACATCACCTGGGGAGTTCGTCATTTGATCGAGCAAGGTATTGCGGATCCAAAACGCGTTGGAATCATCGGTGGAAGTTATGGTGGATATGCAGCCTTGGCTGCTGCAGCATTTACACCCGACGTGTTTGCATGTTCCATTTCTAAAGTGGGACCTTCCAGTTTAATCACTCTATTGGAGTCCATTCCACCTTACTGGGAAGCTGGCCGCAAAATGTTTCATGTTCGAATGGGAGATCCGACAACTGCTGGTGGAAAAAAAATGTTGATGGAACGATCTCCTTTGTATTCAGTGGATAAGATCAAATGTCCGTTAATGATTGTACAAGGAGCTAATGATCCAAGGGTTAAGAAATCTGAATCAGATCAAATTTTTGAAGCTTTAAAAAATGCAGGTAAAGAAGTCAGGTACCTTTGTGCTGAGGATGAAGGACACGGTTTCATACATCCGGCCAACAATATGGCGTTTCTTGCAGCTGCAGAAAAATTTTTAGCGCAGCATTTAGGGGGGAAATATCAGCCAGAAATGCCAGAAACCGTCCAACAACGTTTGGATCTCATGGAGGTCCTATAACTTGAAATCCGTTATGGATTTACTGGAAGCCATTTGGGTAATGTTCTCCTTGAACATACTCCAAGGTAGCTTTTCAACATCGGGAAAACAAACAAACGTTTGTTTGTCTTTGCTTTTAGGATCACGTAAAGTCAGCGCATAACTGTATAGTCCTATCATAGGTTCAGGTAGTATTTTCTTAGCGCCGTACCATACATCATTCCATATTGGACATTGAATTTGAGATAGCTGAAAACGGATCTGGTGAAACCTACCGGTTTTTAACAGAACTCGCAGCAGTGAATAATTTTCTCTTTGATCAATGACTTGATATTCCAGCTCAGCCATTTTGGCTTCTGGATCGCTCGCCAATGCCGGAATTGCTCTAAATTCTTTCTGTGATTTCCTGAGGTAGTTTTTCAATAATGCACTGGGTTTGGAGGGTATGCCTTCAATAATGGCCAGGTATTCCTTTTTTACCTTGCGTTCAGTAAATTGATTTTGTAATTCAACCAGTATACTTTGTTTTTTTGCACAGATCAGTAATCCTCCCACAGGTTTATCAAGTCGGTTGACCAGTTGACAAATTGCTCTTTTTTTCCAGGGATATGTTTCCTTTAAGTATTTTTCCAATAATCCACGAAGATTAACATCACCTGATGGATCTTCTTCAGCTAACAAACCAGCAGGTTTGCAGGCGATGATATAATCATTGTTTTCATGGAATAATATTTCCTGAAGCGCATATGTTTGTAAAAATGAAGCCAAAATGAAGTTTTAACGGAGCAAGGTAACATCTCCTGAAAACAGTTGTAAGTCCCCATTCTTCCATTCTAACTGAAGTACATAAACATAAACTCCAGGAAGGGTTTTATTTCCATTGCTATTACCATCCCAACCCAAGTGGATTTGATCAGGGACAATTGACCTTTTTTCAAATACTTGATTACCCCAACGGTCAAAAATCTGGAAATTTCTAATTTGGTTAAATGATCCTTCCTCAATGTAAGGAAAAAACAAATCGTTAATCTGATCACCGTTTGGACTGAAAGCATTGGGGAACCATATGTTTCTTTTGATGACTTCAATTCTGATTCTCGCAGATGCAAGGCAGCCTTTATGGTCAGTAACTGTACAGAAATATTCAATGTCCTGGGTTACATTTTCTGCCACAGGGTTCGGACAATCCGTACAACTTAAGAATTGTGTTGGGGTCCATTGAATGTTACCAATTGAATCATTTGGAATGGAAAACACCGGCTCTATGGAATAGGAATCTCCGGAATTGATTTTTATGTATGGAGTTAGATTCATGGACACTCCTGCTACCGGCAATATGCTGAAATCTTTTTTAAGCTCACAACCGAATTTATCAGTAATCAAAATCTGATAATTTCCAGCCTGACTTCCTTGAATCGAATTTCCAATAATTTCCGAGCCCTGAAATTCAATTTTTAAAGGAGCCTCACCTCCAGTAATGGCTCCGATCGCAGCGGACCATTGATCTCCGGGACATCGCAAAGGAATAATTTGTAGCTCTGCATGGGTCGGATAGTTGGTGTTCTCCAATATTTCAACCGAATCTATTGCATTGCAACCGTTATTTGGATTGTATGCTCTGAAAAAATAAGTCCCCGGTTTGTCAACGCGAACAAAAGTATTTAGCGGATTGGTTAAAATACTTCCACCCGAAGTGGTCCACAGGAGTTGTTCATTTCCGGATCCGGAAAACACATTTGCCTGGAGGTCAATACTTCGAATTTTACAAGTTAAAGTTGCAGACAATCCGGCATCAACTTTCAAATCATTGATTTGGGTAACCCTGATAGAATCTAAACTAGAGCATCCATTTTCCCGGTTGCTTACCAGAATATAATACCAGGCTTCCCGGCTAACATTGATGGATGCCTGCATAGGATTATTTTCTATTTTGCCGGTAATAGTGGTCCAGGTATAGTCATCAAACCCTGATGGGTTGGTGGTAGTTGCATTCAATTGTGTCTGAAGTGTGGAACAATTTAACTGAGTGTTGCCCGATTTAAGAAGGACGGGTTTGACTTTGTTTTCGAATACTTCTACACTTTGGGTATCGGAACAAAAATTGAGCGTATCACTTATGATCATTGTGTATGTTCCTGGTTTAGCAGCCATGTTGATCCTTTGACCGTTCAAGCCCGATAATAGCCCGTCAGACGTGAACCAATTGTATTTGAACTGCGATCCCGAAGTGGAAAGGTTCCCATTGAGAATGACATTTGATTGTATACATGTAATGGTATCGGGCAATTCGATTCCTGCAATTGGTTTTAAGGTATCCGCCGAGACCACAACCGTATCAAATCCTTGGCAATGTGTAACGCTGTCTATTACAAACAAAGTGTATGTACCGGGTGAAGTAGCTGTAGATTGTGATCTAAATCTGTTGCCCGAAATGATCCCATTGGAAGTGCTCCATTGAAAAAGAAGCGGGTGATTTCCTGAAGAACTGGATGCATCGAGTGGAAGGCTTATCGTAGCACAATTCCAAACGCGATCTTGACCGGCTTGGGCATTAGGAGCTAGAGTGTCAATGGGAACATATACGCTAAGTCGCGTACTGCACCCGTTCACTTCATCATAAATGATCAGGGTATATGTTCCCGCTTCCTGAACTTCAGCATCAAGTGTAGTCGGCCGATTGATATTTTGTCCGGCATCTGCAGTCCATTGGTATCTCATAGGATTTCCAACAGGTGAGAATGCATTTGCAATCAGATGTGTATTTTTACTTAAACAAGTTAACGTGTCTACCGGTTGAATTATTCCTGTCGGCGCACTAAAATCCGGTTTGACTTCTACAGATGCCGTGTCCGAACATCCGTTAGTTGTATCAAGTATTGTCAAAAGGTAGGTTCCTGGAGAACTCACTTTCAATTGAAGGCTACCTTGTCCGCTGACAATTGTTCCATTTGTTGTACTCCATAAGTAAAGATAATTAATGCCTTGGTTGGACAAACTTGCATCAAGTAATTTTATCGAATCAGCGCAAGTAAAAATCAGATCTGGGCCCGTATTGACCAATGGCTTAGTAAAATCCTGATCAATGAATACTGAATCTACATTTCTGCAATGATTAACTGTGTCAGTCACCATGATAAAGTACCACCCGGCTTGATTGACTTCGGGGGAAAGTGTATTGGAACCCTTAACAATATTGCCCGTTTGGGTTGACCATTGAATTCTAGTTGAATCCGTTTTCGCAGAAGCATTGAGGAATAAATTGGGTTCTTTGCAATTTAACGTATCGGTTTGGCCGGCAGACACACCAGGGATGTTGCGCAAATCTCTAACAAATAAACTATCAGAGGACGCACAACCATTTATGCGGTTGATCACTGTTAAGACAACCCAGCCGGAATCTTGGATCCGTTTGGAAGTGAACGAACGTTCGTTAACCTGCTTACCTCCTGGTAAGTTCCAATTAAAATTGGAAGAGTCTGGGAATACATTTCCCATTGGGCTCACTGAAAATTCAGGTGCAGAACAATCGATGAAGCCATTTGGGCCGATATCAAACAGGGGAGGGGTTGTATCTATTTTTACAGACCAATACGATTCTGTACTACACTTATTGGCTTTGTCGATGATGGTAAGTTTATAAATTCCGGAATCGGTAGTATTGATTTGATTTTTATTTTTGATTTGACTCAAATCGGGTAGTAACCATTCATAGTTGAATCGCCCAGTATCAAATGGCATTCCCAGAATTTTTGCCGTGTCGCGCAAACAATTGATCAATGTGTCACCATTTAATTGCACCGAGGGTTTGATGGTATCGGAAACGACCACATCCTGCAACTCCGTTTCACAGCCGGAGTCCTTATCTTTGATGACCAGGCGATAAATACCTGCTTCAACCACAAAGGCTGTGGACTCATTTTGGCCTTTCACGATCTTGTTGCCTGGTATCCAGAAATAACTAAAATTACCGCTTCCATTCAACACATCACCGGTCAGGCGAATGGTATCGTGGCTGCAATTGGCAATCCCTTCCACTTGAAGGGTTGCTTCAAGGTCTTCAGATGGTTCGACATTGAGATCGACTTCTTTTTCGCACAGCACATTGCCATTGCGATAAATGACTTTTAAATAATAGGTTCCTCCTCCTTGCGCCTTAGCAGTAATCCCATTGGTTGAAATGATTTTTCCGCCATCACTTCTCCACATATATTGAATATTGGGTCCAGTAGATGAACCCAGGCCGTTGAGGTCAAAGATATCAGAAGCACATTTGGGAAGCGTAGGAATGTTGATGGCAGCTTTTAGATCGACAATTTCAACAATTACTTCATCATCATCCATACATTTTTCATGTAAAGAAATGTCATCGATGGTAAAATCATTACCAAACCCGACGCCAGTTGTTTCCCGGATGCAAAGCTCAACCGATGCGGTGGTGGCTGTGAAACATGCCTCAAACATTTGCCAATCGCACAATCCGGCAGCCTGTACATTTCCAAAAGGAGTATTGTTAGCAGTTGCAGTCAAATTAGCCGGAGCAACCGGATAAACACTTTGGACATAGAATCGGAATGCATAAGTTTTACCCGGAGTAACAGATACATTTTGACACCATACTTTTGCATTTGCGGAGGTGTGGCCATCGACAATGAGTTGATTTCCCGATCCCGTGGTATGGTCACCACAAGGAGTCCAAGCACCGTTGTACGCGAGTGGGTTAGTCCCAACACTCAACCATCCAGGGCCGAAAGTTCCACCGGGAGTTCCGTAGTTATATTCATGAGTAAATCCGGAGTTGCCTGATTCAAAATTACCATTATTCACCAGGTTGGTGGCAGAAATGGCCTCTACATGAAACGTAAACGTATACTTTCCCGGAGGGGCGGTTACCGTGGGATCCAGGGAATTTGGATCACTCAAAAAATTAGGAGGTGTCCAATAATATTTATCAGGTACCCCTGAATAATTACCCTGTAATTGGAGGGTCAAGTTGGGATCACAAGTGAATTGGTCAGGGCCAGCATCGGCCTTTATAGATCCGCAACCTTGTGCAGAAGTTTTTAGTTGAACACCGATGAGACCCATCAGCAAAAACAAAGCAATTCGGACCATCGCAAGGGTTGATTTAAACTCAAAATTAATAAATTATTAACCAAAGCTTTATGATGCGATAGGATTCCTCTGGGAAAGGTGTTGAATCCCAGATCAACAAGGCTACAATGAACCATTTAATCAGCCTAAATCATAAAAGTTGGTCTTAATTCAACCGTTGGGTTCAATCCTTCATTTTATTTAGGATGATGACCAAAATGACTTAGTGTTTTTTGAACAAAGGCTAGATTGGCTTTAAATGAACCTTGATTGAAGCACTAGTTTTTCTGTCCATTCGGGAAGATGTTGGTGTTCCAACTCCTGGACTTTTTTGGATAGTTTTTCTGCACTGTCTTTGCGATCAACTTTACAGGTAGCCTGAAAAATTATTTTTCCACGATCATACATCTCATTGACATAGTGGATGGTGATTCCACTTTCCGGATCTCCCTCATTAATAACGGCCTGATGAACTTGTAGTCCAAACATACCTTTGCCTCCATATTTAGGTAACAGGGCAGGATGTATGTTGATCATTTTCTGATCAAACAGTTTAACCAAGAAGGGTGGCATGAGCAGTAAAAATCCAGCCAGCACAATAAAATCAATGTCATACAAATTCAATAGAGCAGTCATAAAGCTATTATTGGCTAATAGCGATTTATTGATGACAGAAACCGGAATGTTGTGTTCTTTAGCAATCTCAATTACTCCTGCCTTACTGGAATTGGTAACAATCAGTCCAACCTGAATTTGAGAGTGGCTTTTAAAATGTTTGATCAGTTGCAATGCATTGGTACCATTACCAGAGGCAAAAATTGCAATCTTTCTTTTCTTCATAAATTGGAGTTAGGGATTCAGGATTTGGTTAAATTAATGTATTGATTTGAATTTGCAGGATCAATTTGGGTCATGACCTCTTTTACTGATTGTTTTTCTTGTGGCGTTCCTTGTTTGAAAATTTCCAATATTTCCAATTGTTTGGTAAAACTGAAAATTTTCATAAAATGAGTTTCAGGATAATTAGAGTTTGCTCTTCCTATATCTTTTATGACGTTGGTCAATAAAGCCCTGGAACCAATTGCGTCTTTGGAAAATTGGTCCATAGCCTGGCGGTGGTATTCATAAAATGCTCTTCTGAACAATTTCATCCTTGGGTTCGTTAAGTTTTCAACGATGAAGTAACGGTTATTTCGTTTATCCTTTGCAGGAGACCAAGCATCATCTTGAGATCTGACATTCGATGGTAAACTATTCATCATATTGTTAAGCAACTGCAAGTATTGCTCGCCGCCTTCCAGACTGTAGCTTTCATAATCCAAAGCGAGTATCAGGTAAGCATAAAAAGTCAGTACAGAAGACAAGTTATCATAATAAGTTTCTTTTGAATTTTCCAAATTTTTATATGGATCAAACGAGATTGGAATTCCTTTGTCAATGACATTAATCAATGGGGTTTCGTAATTTGAATTAAAAACGGGTCGGGAAGCCTGAACTGAAAGATCTATTAATAGGTTATTGTCTCCTCGATCAGCACTGATGACAATCTGGAAATTGCATTTGATTTTTTCATTCGATTCATAAACATCCTGTGTCCAACGCTGGTTGTTTAAAAAATCTTTTACATTTCGTTCTAATTGACTGACGATTGATTTGTCACTGGTTCCCAAATTGGGAGCAATCACGCGAACTGTTGCATTCAACTCTTGCGCAGCCAATGGCAATATTAAAAGCAACTGGCAGGTCAGTACATAAAGAAACTTTCTCATTTTACAATATTCATTTCAATAATTGACTTAAGTATCGCCTTGGCAACATTTTTCTTCGATTGCAATTCAAAGGAAACCAATTTTCCGGATTTGTCCAATATAGAAATTTTATTGGTGTCATGACCGAATCCTGCCCCAGCGTCTTTAGGTGAATTGATAACGATCATGTCCATGTTTTTCTTGTTCATCTTGGCACTTGCATTTTCAAGTACATGTTCCGTTTCCAGGGCAAAACCACAAAGGATTTGATGGACTTTTTTATGGGCCCCCAGGTAAGCTGCAATGTCTGGATTTTGAATAAGACGAAGGGTCATTTCGGGTAAGCCGTTTTTCTTTATTTTTTCCGGTGCCGTAGATTCCGGTTTATAATCAGCTACCGCAGCTGCTAAGATAAAAACTTCAGCCCAAGGTGAAAATTGGGAAGTGGCTTCAAACATTTGTTGAGCGGATACTACCCTGGTCAGTTGGAGACCTGGAAACTGTGTTACAGGCTCTTGAGTCGGTCCAAGGACCAATCTCACTTCTGCTCCCATTTGGGCAGCTTGCTCGGCAAGGCGTATACCCATTTTTCCAGAAGAGTGATTTCCAATAAAACGTACAGGATCAATGGCTTCATGGGTGGGTCCGGCCGTGATCAGAATTTTTTTTTTCAACAATAAACCGCACTCCTGAAAATGGTCGATGATGGTCTTTAGAATAGTTTCAGGTTCTGCTAAACGGCCTTTGCCCTCAAGTCCGCTGGCCAGCGGGCCTTCTTCTACCGGTAAGACAATGTTTCCAAAGGAAGCCAAAGTAGATATATTATTTTGTGTGGAAGGGTGCAACCACATGTCTTCATCCATGGCCGGNNCATTACTGGGCATCTACAAGAAAGGTAAACCGCACTCAACAGATTGTCAGTCAGGCCGTGGGAGAGCTTAGCCAAAGTGTTGGCACTCGCTGGTGCAATGACAAAGAGGTCTGCCCAAAGTCCAAGAGCTACGTGTTCAGCCCACATTTCGTCAGTGACCAATTCTGATAATACGGGTGATTCACTTAGGGTCGAAAAGGTTAATGGCCCAACAAAGTCCTTTGCGGCTTCAGTCATAATGACTTTAACGGTGGCCCCTTGTTTTACCAACAAACGAAGCAGGATGGCAGCCTTGTAGGCAGAGATGCTTCCGGTTACTCCCAGAATGATTTTCTTGCCTTCCAGTTTCTTGTGCTGTTCCTCCACGAAATAGAATTAGTGAATCAGTGAGCGGCTCTGGCCTATGTGGTTGTCGCTTGGATCATTCACCTGGACTCCAGGCCTTTTGGAGTTGATTATAGTTCAGATTCAGGTGAAGTGTTTCTGTAATGAGCCTGAACTTTACCCTCCAGGTATTCTTCTGTAGCAATGATGGCTGGGTTAGGGAGTTTTTCGTAAAATTTAGAGATTTCGATCTGTTCTTTGTTTTCCTGAACTTCTTCAATGGTGTCAGAATGAGTGGCGAACTCCTCCAGTTTTTCTACCAATTCGTTTTTGATATCATTCGTCAACTGGTTGGCGCGTTTGCCCAGGATGTTGATGGTTTCATAGATGTTTCCAGTGTGTTTGGTAAACTCGCCAATATTGCGAGCCCTTACATTTGGATTAATTCCTTGAACTTGTGTTTTGATATCTGTCATATGGTTCGGATTTTAATTTACGGTTGATTTTTTGAACAAATGATTTTACTTCTGAAGATTGTTTTCCACCAGGATATTTTTTTAAAAATCCATTGCAGAATTCAAGGGATTCTTCGTAACGTTCTTTTTGTTTTTCATAAATACTGTTTTCCGCCAAAAGAAAGGAGGCTTTGCAAATCATCAGACGAATTTCTTTGTCGTTTTTTGTTTCTGGGTAATCGATCAGCAGATTTTGAAAAGTTTTAACCGATGCCTGGTAATTTTCCATGTCATAATAAAGCTTTCCGGCTTCAAAAGATTTTAATTCCAATTTATTTCTACATTCGTCAATCAGACGATTGCAATCAGCAACACGAGAAGAATTTGGATAACTGTTGATGTACAATTGCAGTCCATCAATGGCCTTTTGTGTTGCGGTTTGATCTAGACGATAGCCCGGAGCAGTACGGTAAAGAGAATAAACAGAAAGGTATTCGGCTTCTTCCCGACGACTGCTGTTGATGAATGTATTGGAGAAGTTTTTAAAAAGGTAATTGGCCAAATCAAATTCACGGAGATGATAATGTGTGTAGGCGTAGTTGAAATAAATGTCTTCCGCTTCTTTTTGTCCTCTGAAGGAGGTTAAAATAATCTCATAAAGTCCTTGCGCTTTAAAATATTCTTTATCTGCGTAAAATTGATTTGCAGCTTCAAGGATGAGCTGTGGATCGCCGCTGTTTCGAATTCTTTCATAACCTGATTTGCATGCTGAAAGCACCAAAACAAGTCCCAATCCTATAATCAACCCAGTTTTTCTCATGAAGCCCGCAAATTTAGGAATTTTTGAGCAATTCGCTCCATATTTTATTGCTAAGGAATAAATTAATCAATTGATTTTCAGTGTTTTTAATACTTGCACACCAAGCCTACAACTTAAATGACACTAAACCATGAAAAGCTAACGCCGAAATCTGATTTATGGTATCGAACCGCATGATGGGAAATTAGGAATTAAACCACACTGGGATTAGCTGATCACCATTGGTCTTTTTTGGTTTACATGTCGTTTGACCTAGTCGAAGTCTTTGGTCAACCAGTTCCCTCAGCTTTTGTTGTGTAGTTTTCTTATGGGTATAAGCATTCACTGATCTTAACAAATTAAAGTTTGAGTAGATCGGTTTTATTCAAAAGGTTGAACTCAATGCAAGACATCATTCAGCAAATCATCGGCTACTTTTCGATCATTACTGAGGCGGTGGACCTTGAATTGTTCTCCCAAACGGCCAATGCGACGCATATAGTTCAAAAAGGCATTTCGTCTGACCGGCCTAATTTTGAGCGTATCCAGTAATTTGCCATCAATCAGATCCTTGTAATAGGAATTGAGTTCACACAGTCTGCTGTTGATGGTTAATGCTATTTCATTGAGGTTCTTGGGCAGTTCCGAAAATTCAATAAACCATTCGTGATAGGGATTGGCATTGTCGTTCGGGCTGACCTGCGGTGCTACAGTAAATTCAACCACATCAAATTGATGGGTCTTTTGTGCAAATCGGATGGCCTGATCAATTTCACTTCCAATAACATGTTCGCCAAAAGCTGAAATGAATTGGCTGATGCGTCCACTGACTCTTATTTTATATGGATTCAGGGAATAAAACCTCACCAAATCCCCAATCAGGTAAGACCATAAGCCCGCATTGGTGGTTAAGACAATCGCATAATCTTTGTTAAGTTCGACCTGCTTTAAGGATAATCTTGTGGGTTCTGGATGGGATAAATGTTGCTTTTCGATGAATTCGAAAAAAATTCCGTCATTGATGACCAACTGCAAACTGGGATCATCGAGTCGGTTCTGAAAAGCAATAAATCCTTCACTGGCAGGATAGGTTTCTATATAGGATATGTCTTTTCCAATCCATTCTTCAAACTTGGGTGCATAAGGGTCATAGTTGACGCCTCCATGAAGGTATAATTCTAAATTCGGAAAAATTTCGTGAATCTTTGACTTACCGGTATAAGCCAGTAGCTTTTCAAAAAACATCTGCACCCAGGGGGGTATTCCGCTAATCACCCGGATATCGGCCTGTGATAGTTGTTCCACCATTGCATCTACCTTTTTTTCCCAGGGTTCAATGGTATTTACATCTTCAGAAGGAAGTTTATTTCTTTGAAACCAGGCGGGAATTTCGTGGTTAACAATACCGGAAAGCCTTCCTATCGGGATCGGACCACTGGTATCCAACTTTGGGCTGCCCGACATGAATAACATTTTGCCATCAAAAATTTGGGTGTCCGGGCGTTGCTGGATGTAATGAAACAACGAATTCCGTGCGGAACGAATTTGATTGCCAATGCTGTCTTTTGTGATGGGGATGTATTTAGTACCTGAAGTAGTCCCTGAGGTTTTGCACAAGTATTTAGGTCTTCCAGGCCACAGTACATTTTGGCTTCCATGTTTAATAGCCTCTATATATTTTGCAAAATCTTCATAATCTCTAACCGGAACTCTGGCACAATAATCTTCGTAATCTTTGATTTTGTGAAAATCATGGTCCAGTCCAAATTGAGTATTTGCAGCTTTTTGGATAAATTGCTTGAATATTTTTTCCTGGCATACCACTGCTTTCCCGTAATCGATTTGATTAAAGCGGGTCAATGACTTAGCGATGTAGTGGACAATGCTATTTCTTTTAAGCATGTGTTTAAATGCCTTGTAAAATTAAATTAAACCCTAAAATGTCAGGCTACTTTTTTATTCCAATCACAAACGCTTTCCTAAAAAGCCTATCCGATATGCGAAGCATCACTACTCATCCCTGAGGTCTTCTACATGAACCCCCTTTAATTTTTCAAAATCGGGTTTAAAGAGTTGATCCGAAAGTTTGGTAGACTTGGTGGTTTTTAAAAACCGTACCGTAGTGGATTTACCTGATTTTTCAAACCATTGAACCTTTTCTATGCTATTGGCCGGTTCAAAAATGAACAGCTTGATCTTAAAAACATTATCCTCACGTTTACTGGGTTTGAATTCTACGACGGAAAGGTTTTTTTCATTTTCCCGGATTTTTTCAAGGATCCTGTATTCATATTGACCAGACTGATGAATTCTCGCCAATTCACTGGGATGGTATCGTGTATCGGTCGTCTGTGGTTTACTGATTTGAATTTCATTGTTTTTTTTCAAATGTGCGTATTGTGCAGTTCCATCGCAATACAAATCCAGGTCGGGAATGACCAGTTTATATTTTTCCCCATTAGAAATCAGTTGCCCAGAATAAGGACCTTCTAAATTTTGATCAATCTTGATTTCATATTGAAACTTTATTTCAAAGCCCTTCAATTCCTTGTAATGCCGGGCTACTTTATCCATTAATTTCTTAGCCGGTTGGTCCACCACGCTTTGATAAAAAGGTGTTGAACAAACGAGTAACAGAATGAGATGTACCATAAAGCCTGTTTCCATATCTAACACGCTAAAAGGACAGAGCATTATTCAATAGCTGTTAACCATTGGTTAATATTTGATAGAAGGGTGTTGAATTTCCATTCCAAAGGGTCTTGAATCATAACTGTAATCATCGTAACTTAGTGAAATGAAAAATGGAATCAGACTGATCGTTTTAACCGGAATGACGTGTTGTTCGGTGTTATTTTATGGAATTTCACAAGCCGGTCAATTGGATCCTCAATTTGGAATGGGTGGTTGGGTTCATACCGATTTGGGAGGTAAAGAACAAGCCGGTACGATAGCGGTTCAAAAGGATGGTAAACTCCTGGTTGGTGGACGCATAGCCCTACAGACTTCAGCGTATGATTTTCTACTTTTGAGGTATTTGCCGGATGGCAACCTTGACACCAGTTTTGCAGGAAAAGGTTATAAAATCTGGGATTTTGGGTTCAGCCAGGAAAACCTGGAATTTGTTCGCGTTTTAGAAAATGGAAAAATACTTGCCGGTGGTTTTTCAGCGCCTAATCCCAATACGAGTGGCATCTTAATTCAACTTTTACCGGATGGTTCGGAAGATCCGGATTTCGGAGACAAAGGATTCGTAAAATTTAAATATGGCAAATCCAGTGGACCCGTTGCAGCGGCAATTGATTCCAAAGGCAGAATTGTGGTAACCGGAGTTTGTGTGGTGGATTCTTTTGATATCGATTGGCAGGTTGCCCGGTTTACACAAGATGGAAAGCCTGATTCCACCTTTAATGGTAAAGGATGGATGTATCATAATTTTCTTACCCGTGAAGACATTCCATTTGATTTAATGCTGGAGGAAAATGGAAATATATTGATTTCGGGTTGTGCAGGTGTTTACCCTCAAGCCAATTTTGCTTTATTAAGTTTATTGGAAGATGGCAGCCTGAATTCACAATTTGCAGGAACCGGTTATCTGCAAACCGATTTTGCCGGAAATCATGATATTGCTTATACGGCTTCTCTAACGGCTGATGGAAAATATCTGGTGTCGGGCACGGTAAGGGACACAGTAACGAATTATGACTTTGCTCTGGCCCGGTATCTTCCGGATGGTAGTTTGGATTCAGGATTTGGAAATGGAGGAAAAATGACTTATGATTTCGAAGGTCCTGTTGATTATGGCCTTTACATGTTAAAACAGAAAGACAACAAATTTCTGGTTTGTGGAGAGAACAATGTATTAACCAAAAATAAATATGTAGTCGTCCGTTATTTCGATGATGGTAGAATCGATTCTACTTTCGGTGAGAATGGAATAGCGAGCTTTAATGCGATGAGCATTCTGACAGACCAGACACCTCATTTTGCAATTGCACCCAATGGAAAAATCGTTATGGCGGGAAATTACAGAGACGCGCAGAATGTGGATGTATTGGTTATCCGTTGGGACAATCTTGTGCTTTCAGGTATAGATCAGAAAAGCAAGGACGGCAGAAACACGTTGCGTCTGATTTCAAATCCAATCAACAATGAAATCCGGCTCGAGCATACTTTTTCGAGTTCAGATGGATGGTTAAAGCTGGAATTATTTGATATCAAAGGAGTAGAAAAAGCGCATTTTAAAATACCGGTTCATTCATCACAGTTGGTTTTGGATCATCCACAAATTAAACAATTACCCACCGGATGGTATTTTATAAAATGGAATTTCGCTTCATATAGCGGCACCATACCGGTTATCAAGAAATAACCGCAGAAGGTTTCGCGAAAAACTTTTCATGTCCTCCAATGGTTAATGTTTTCTGACTATTGTAAACAGTAATAAGTGATGCAACAAGTGGATGGTTAATTATACCGCCTTTTTAAAAACCACTCATTGTCATTAATCGTCACCCCGAATGTTAGCTGTACAAAATTTTCTTTCAGCAGATTTCCAAATTTTCTTTGTCCACCTTCGACACTGAAATGGATCAAAGCATCTTGCCTTAAAAAAATCACGGGATAGGACCACCCACAGGTGATTCCCAATGTATTGCCTTGCAGATTTTCAATTTTGCGATAATCTTCCTGGTAGTAAAACCCAAAACGGAAAGTTGACTTTTTCCAAAATCCATCATAATGATGTTGTCCTTTTCTGTACCAGCCACCAGCGCGTATACCAAATGCATTGGCATACTCTCCGATCAGCCCAGGTGCAAGTTTTTTCCCTTGCCAGGCGTCATATTGGGCTTGAAAGACAAAGCCTGAGCGGTCCTGTAAAGAGTACATAAAACCAGCCTTAACAGAAAAAGGAAAATCCCCTTCTGTTGCTTGATCAACCAAGTTGAGTATGGTGTCGCTCACAGCCCCGGATACCGGATTGGATTCATCGTAACGGGTATAGTGCAAAGCTGAATATTTGGCAGAATAGCTTGTAGGAAGTTGAATACCAATACCTGCTGAGATGTAATTTTTTCGCAAACTGTTGTCTTTCTTTATTTCTTCTTCATTGTTCAATCTTCTGTATAAGAGTCCAAGGGTGGGAATCCAGCCACTGATGTGTTGACGGTCGTTGAGGTAGGAATCATGGGAGCCGGTTACAGATCTAAAAATTAGGCTTTGGTTGTAATTGAAATTGCCAAAAATATAATCAAGTCCTAGTCCAACGGCAAAGTTTTGGTATCGGTAACTGAAACCTAAATTTAAAGCCGTCAAAGCACCATCTCCCTGAAGTTGTCTTTGCATGATGTTGGTGGAATCTCCATCGTGAATTACAGTGGAGTTGTATCCCATGCTTGAGTATGGCCGAAGTCCAAACTGCAATGCCATAAAACGCTTTCTTGTTTTGCGGTTGAGCAAATCGTTGATGGTATTTTGTAAGGGAATCGCCAGCTGTACTTGTTGAATCCCTCCGTTCCATTCTTTGTATTGTTCATCGTTTTGATTAATCAGTTGGTTCCAACGTGCATTCAACCCGACTTCTACGTCTGTTTGGATGAGAAAAGATGAGCTTGCGGGGTTTAACGGATTGAACAGTTGTTCAGAAGCAAATCCAACCCCACTGTGACCCATTCCAGCCATCCAGACTGGGTCATAGAGACGCATTTCTCCTAGCCCATACCTAGACACCGGATTGTTTTCAGTGTTTTGGGCTGAAAGTGTCCACAAAGCAAACATGCACGGAAGTAAGGTCAATAAAATTTTATAGTTGTTCATGTGTATGTAAAATATAATTTAGCCCCTTTAAGACTAAATAAGGATCCGCAAAAGTCTCAAAATTCAAACGATTTACCAACTTAAAGGCACTGCCACCTGTCAGAACGCATTTTAACTGAGGATAATTTTCTAAAATTTTAAAAAAATAGCCCTCTATTTCAAAGACCACTCCTTCCATACCACCATTTTCAATGGCTGCTTGAGTTGAATGTCCTAATTCGAAGCCTGACGTCTGAGTTGCTTGCACCAAAGGCAATTTAGCGGTTAGCTGGTGCATTGCTTGATAACGCATGTCCAATCCGGGCGATATATTACCTCCAATAAACCGTCCTTTTTCGTCAATTAAGTCAAAAGTTATGCATGTTCCCACATTAACCACTAAGATGGGTTGTTTAAGTTGTAAATGGTGTGCTCCGGCCAGAGCAGCAATGCGGTCACTCCCTAATGATTCCGGCGTTTCATAAGAGCTTAAATCAATGGGTAGTGCAATACCTGCATGGATGCGGAGGGACTTTTTTTGGTCGATCAATTGATTAAACCAATCAGGGGAGCTTGACAATACCGAGCAATAAGCTATACCCTGGAAGTCATTTTGTTTCAAAAAAAGTTGAATTAAATCGTGCTCCCTGTATTCGAAACTTCTAAAATTCAACAGATTATTCTGTTGGAACAGCGCTAATTTGGCTCTTGAATTCCCAAGATCGATACAGAGTGTGGACATCTCCATCAATGTTTAAAATGTCTGATTCCGGTAAAAACCATCGCAAGTTGATATGCGTTGGCTTTTTCAATGCTTTTGTCATCATTTACTGAACCGCCTGGTTGGGCAATGGCAATGACTCCTGCTTCACCAGCCAGTTCTACACAATCTGGAAATGGGAAGAAGGCTTCTGAAGCCATCACCGAACCCTTTGGATCAAAACCCATGGTCCTGGCTTTGTTCAATGCCTGTTGACAAGCATCCACCCGACTGGTTTGCCCGCAACCCATTCCAATGAGTTGCTGATTCTTGATCAGGACAATGGCATTTGATTTTAAATGTTTTACGGTATGAATGGCAAAAAGAATATTGGAAATCCACTCTGGCTCCAATGGTTTATGGGTAACACATTTCAAATCGGATGCAGTGGTGTGATGTAGATTAATGTCCTGTTCCAGAGTTCCGTTGATCGCGGTGCGCAAACTCAATGTAAGCTTGGGTAAATTTTTCAAGCGAATCAGAATGCGATTTTTTCTTGAAGATAAAAGGGTAAAAGCTTCGGGTTCAAAATCCGGAGCAATCAAGATTTCAAAAAACAGCGAATGAATGGATTCAGCGGTTACTTTGTCTACACATCGGTTGCAAATCAGCACGCCACCAAATGCTGACACCGGATCACCTGCCAAAGCAGCTTTCCAAGCATCAGTCAATTGATCTCTTACCGCCAAACCACAAACGTTGGTGTGTTTTAAAACGGCAAAACAAGGTAAACCTTGGTAAAAATCTTGCATGAGCATTAAAGCCGAATCGACATCAAGAAAATTGTTGTAGGAGAGTTCTTTTCCCGATAAGATTTCCAATACCTCCTCCAAGCGACCATAAAAACGTGCAGCTTGATGTGGATTTTCACCATATCGCAGGGCTTGAGAGAGCTTTTTGTTTTTTCCGGAAAGGTAGTTGTGTATACAAAGATCATATTGTGAACTGACGGCAAAAGCACGGGTGGCTAAATTGCGTCTTTGCTCGAGCTTGGAAATGGCCTGATTTTCCATAATGGACAACAGGGTACCGTAATCATCAGAAGAAGGTATCACCACAACATCATGATAATTTTTTGCAGCTGCCCGAATCAAGGCGATACCTCCAACGTCTATTTTTTCTATAATTTCCGGATGATGGTCAGTTTGTTCAACTGTTTTTTCAAATGGATACAAGTCAACAATCACCAAATCGATTAGGGGAATTCTAAAATGAGCCAACTGGCCCAGGTGATCGTCATTTCGTATAGCCAGGATTCCGCCAAAAACTTTTGGATGTAGTGTTTTTACCCTTCCTCCCAATATCGAAGGATATTCTGTGATGGTTTCAACAGAAACGACAGGAACTCCTAATTGCTCAATGTATTCTTTTGTGCCCCCGGTAGAATAAATCACTATGCCCAAATGATTCATTTTTCGAATGATTTCGTCCAGACCCTCTTTGTGGTAAACTGATATCAGGGCAGAGTGAATGCGTTTATTTTCCATGTTAGGGATTAGCGTAAGGTTAAAATAGGACCCATTGAAAAGCAATAACGGCAACGTGGTTCGTACTTGTCCTTTTCTCCAAGAACGATTGTATCTTCTTCCAAACCAAGGCGATATGAATGGGTTGCCAGGTTACCGCAATGTGGGCATATCGCGTGAACTTTTGTGATGTATTCGGCGACCGCCATTAAATAAGGCATGGGTCCAAAAGGCAATCCCCTGAAATCCATATCCAATCCTGCGACAATGACGCGTTTTCCAGAGATAGCCAATTGCTGGCAGTATCGCGGCAATTCAAGATCGAAAAATTGAGCCTCATCAATGCCCACCACTTCTGTTTCATCCAATACACCAACCAATTCAGCAGAATGACCTATGGGCCTGGATAATAGGGCGTTTTCATCGTGGGAAACTACCCGTCGTTCATCATAACGGATGTCTTTGCTGGGTTTGAAAATCTCAACTTTCTGATTGGCGATGCGTGCTCGCTTAAGTCGTCTGATCAATTCTTCGGTTTTACCACTGAACATGGAACCGCAAATGACTTCAATCCATCCGCTTCGCTGAGACTTGTATATAGGTTCAATAAACATTCCCGAACTGCAAATATCTATAAAATTTATATATATTAATTTCCTATCCATGCATTAGAGATGCAT
>JRYK01001161.1_pt1 | contig 71151 bp, 44 predicted proteins | sample 235381 | NCBI WGS metagenome assembly JRYK01 (sample SAMN03074220, study PRJNA261476) | activated sludge metagenome | biome: Wastewater Treatment Plant; feature: Wastewater; material: Activated sludge; isolation source: activated biomass of a wastewaster treatment plant treating hydrocarbon... ... | reverse complement strand
GAAGTTCAGAAAGATTGCGCCAAGTGGCCCATTGCAAATTATTGAAATGGATAGAAAGTATGTATGGATAGAAGGTACCAATAAATATGCATTCGTATTTACCATCCTGGATACATTTACACACAAAATTATTTATAGTCCCTTTTCGAACAAGGAATCTAAAGCATCTTTCTTTTTCATAAGAGTATAATTATTTTAAAGTTACGTAATTATAAGTTTTGGCAGCAGATTTCAACCACTTGTTTGGCTTCATTCTGGCCAAAACTTACCCCTTAAAAAATTATACTTTGTTCTCCATGTATTAAGCTGTACACAAAATATTAGAAACTACCTTACAGGACCTGTGCTATTGAAATATTGAAAACTCTCAATAACTTTTCAAAACACAAAATTATTTATAGTCCCAAAACGAATTTCCCGGATTACTTAATTTAGTATTTTACTTTAAAATGAACTATCTTACTTTCTTCATTATTGCCAAGCTGATCACAATTTCCAACAATTGATTCAACATATAATCCCGACTTTACCCATGATCTCGTGGTGCCAAGACACACTTTATTTTTATCGTTTGGAAAAATTTCATTTATAATTATCAATTCACCCTTTGCTCCAGATTTGCAAGTTTCAATTAACCTTCCATAAAACTCCTTAAAAGATATTGCGGGCCCATTACATCCATTATGAAGAGCATTAGCATTAATTTCATTAGCAGAAATTAACGAATTGCTGAACTTGAATTCTTTATATTCTTTACAGTCACTTAATGTCAATGCAATAATAATGCCTAAATAAATGTAAAACGCTGTCTTAATTTTTGCTCTCATATGTTAATTTAAATTCAATATTAAAATTGTTAAAATTTATCACTTCTTTTATGTTTTGCGGTTTTCTATTAATGGAAATGGAAATATCTGAACATCCACTAGGCATAAAATATTCCTTCATAAATTCTTTGTTGTTGATTTTATTTTCTGTTATAATCAAATTATATTCAATTGGAACCATACTTGCTTTTTCACTAATAATATCATATTCCACTTCATATTTTATTGGTTTTGTTGTCAAATGAGAATAATGATTAAATAGATACTTTTCTTCATCAACTAAAATCTCTGATATACCACTGTGTTTAAAAGTAAACGAAATTGAACCAGCATTTAAATTGTTTGTCTCCTTAGTTCCTTTGAAAATATTATTTAAATTAGGAATCACAATATCTTCTATCCGTATGTTGTTTGCATTTTGAAAACTTTCATAATCGCATAAATTAATTATAAGATTATTTGAGTTAAATAATTTATTTACTTGAATAGAATCCAGTCTTATTGTTCTTTCTTTTAAAACAACAGGCGTATAATTGTATATTCCATTTTCGAAAAGTTTATCACATTGTAAATTAATGTCTATTTTTAGAATATCTAGAACATTTGCTTGTTTCATTTTTTCTTTTGTTTGTTGTTTCACATAAAAGAGATCCCTTTGACCTATGTACTGCTCCAAGCTAAAATATTCAAATGCTTTTATATAAAAATAATAATACTTGTCTATTCTATCCCAAATTAAACTTTCCAATTTGTTCAAATAATCTATATAGCTTATTTGATCTACATCAATTTTGGAGTTAATTTTTTGAGCATCTTCACTGATAATTTTACTCATAAGGTTAATCTCATTCATGTAATTGTCAATTTGAGAAGAAAGTGTATTAATTTTAACCATAGTTAGAGTCTTTAGACTTATCAAGCTGTCAACCTCATTTATTAGATCATTGTATATTGGATCATTATCTTTCATACTTTGCAATGCTGAAGAAAGATGATCGGATGGAATAGATAACTTTAAGGACTGCATATTTTGCTTAATGTGATTCTCATAAATTTTGTTGTACATGTCATCTAATTGCTTACCATTGTTTTTAATTGATTCTTTAAGATCTTTGGCAGAATTATAATTTAAGCCTTTAACAGTTGTTTTAAAGTCTTTGATTAAATCTCTATATTCTGTGCCAGAACTATATGCTTTCTTTATTTGACTTGAACTTTCTAAAATACCCTCAACAGAATTAAGTTGATTATTATTAAGCATTTCTATTCCTTTACCTATAGCTGCAGTATATGGTTGTCCATATGGTAACATTTGGGCAATTGTACATAATTTATTTATTTTTTGTTTTCTTTTCTTATTTTTTTCTTGATTTTGTAAATCTTCTAGAAGAACTCTTTCTCTTTCCCTCAACTTGTTATTAACATACTCATTTAATTCATTAACTCTACTTATCTCTCCATCAAGTGATTCAATTGATTGAACCATTTCCTCAATATTTTTCAAACTTTGCCTTGCAAAAATCAATGATTGTTCGTTCAGTGATTTAAATTTATCAATATCATTTTTATCACCCAAATTCTTAATCCTCAATACATTAATAATTGGCAGAAGCTTAATTGCATCATCTAATTCTTTTTCAAACACGGTCTTTATTTGACCAAATGATCTCATTGGAGCCCAACCAGGCGGGTTGCCATAAAAGTCTAAATTATTTTCCAATTGGTTTTTATAATTAACTAGTAGGAAATAATCATTTTTTAAATTTATATTTTTACTGATATTGGAGTACTTATCAATTCTTTCTATAAGTTCATTTATTTTTTCATAAACTAATTCAAAATTATTATTCTTGTACAAGTCTTTAATATAGTTCATTTCATGTGTAATGGCATAATCTAGATATGATATATCAATACTATTAACTTTTATAAAATTACCATCTTCGCCATATGATCCCATAGGGCTAAAAGCGTCAGGTCCTTTCTCCAAAAAGACAGTTGTTAAATACTTGCATTGTGCTGGACTGCCGAATTCAACCATGTCTCTGTCCCTACCATAATATCTATCTCTTATTTCTGCTACTGAATAATATATATATACTGATTCCGAAGTTGGATCACCTCCTATATATTTTCCAGCATCTTGACCCGCTTTACCTCCATATTGCTTAAATATCTCTTTTAAAATTTGAATATTTGATGTAATTTTTCCTCCTCTACCTCCATTTCCTGGTTTTGAACCAGGTTTTGCAGGTTTGCCATTGAATTGAGCTTTTATTTCTTTTTCAGCTTCAGGTAACTTATTATTAGGTGGTTTATTCCATAAGAAATCTCCTCGTATGTAAAATCTTGTACCTTCTCGAGAACAATATGGGTGGTTCATGTAGTGACAAGTTTTTGTAGCCTCAAAAGGAGCTGGTTCACATTTGGCATCTCCCTTTCCATGCCCTTTGACAGCTGGACTACCTTGCCCACCTTCAGTTATAAACCTGACTTTAGAATTGTTATCTGTTAGTATAATTTTCGCCATTAATTTAATATCACCTCCTGATAACCCATCGATTCCTTCTTTTGAGTCTTTATTTAAAGTTGAAGGCAGTGGAGTAGTAACTATTTGACCATTTACTGTAAATTCTAATGTGTCGCAATATATATTTACCTTTGTTTGAAATAATACAAGTGGCTTATCTAAAGACATTTTCCTAGCATATATGTTCAATTCTTCAATATCCTTTCTATTGTGTAAAACAGAAGTAATCCTTGAATCAATGACTATACCCGATATTTGATATTTGAAAATTCTATTCTCAAAACCATTCAATAATCCTAGCTTGCTAGAAATGGTATCAAATGAAAAATAATCTAACTCACTTTGTTTTAACTTTGTTGGTTCATTCAAATTGACATATTTTTCATTTGTACCTGAAATATTATGAATTGTTAAAACTGTTTTTACATCTTTAAAAAATAAGTATAAAGTGTCAACAAAAGTAGTATCATAAGTATGGGATATTAAAATATCTTCGCTGTTCTCCTGAATATCTAGTAAATTAAATGCTGTTTTCAATGAATCTAATGAGTCAACTATGATTTCCATGTCATTATCTTCATATAAAAAATATTCTAACTCTTTACCTTCTACATCTGCATACTTAACTAAAATTTGACCTGCAAGTGAACAAGTGCTGAGTAGAATCAAAGAGACAAATGATAAAATTCTCATATTAAATTTGTATATTAATTCAGATATTTAAAAAGGTAATCCATACCACTATAAAAAATTTCGAACAAATTTAATTGCTTCCTTTATAACTGTCAATATAACTTTTGTTATATGCCGACACTAAAGGGTTCTAACAAATTTGTTAATTTACAACATTTTACGCTTAAAAGTTAATCTTTTTCCTTAAATTTGTTTATGACAAATCATTTTAAAACTAATGAATGTAAAATCCGTTGCATCTTGATCCCCCTGTTCTGATCGTAATAAAAAGCTTCATCCTCAAGGCAAATGACTTCCATAAGTCAAAATTATAAAATCTCTTTCGGAATATTAACTCTCGTAGGGTTAATTCTAAATATCCGAAATTACACTAAAATTATGTGCAAATTATGTGCAATTAAAAAGGGAGTTAGCTTAAATTTTCACCAACTCCCTGGTTTTCAGTGTCGGGGTGACTGGATTTGAACCAGCGACCACACGCCCCCCAGACGTGTACGCTACCAGGCTGCGCTACACCCCGAATAACAGCCATCTTCCAATGGTCCGTTTGATCGAGCCGCAAATTTATAAATTATCCTGCCATTACACCCAATCACCTGCATAATTCAGGTGAACGTCTGAAATCTTGCGGATGTAATCGTATTTCAATCTGATGATTTGTTTAATGTGAAGATAATCGTGTGCTAACCAATTACTTAATATAAAATATGCCGACATTTTTCCCAGTTTTGGATGGTTTATGAAGGCATCCCAAACAGGCTCATTGAGCGACTTTAACCAATGAATGGATTTTTCTCGTTCGTGGAACAATTCTTTGCATTTTTCAAAATAATCCTGTTCGATATAGGCTCGTTTTGTTACCCAACCTTGAGGATCAACGGGTTGCAATTCTTCAGACGATCGATGAAGGGCCAGGTCAACCCTGGCTCTGAAATCCTCACGTTCTTCGTCAATTAAATGGCACACCACTTCCAGTAAACACCATTTTTCAGGGTTTGGCTTCCAAAAGATAAAATCATGGTCGTGCACTTCCAGAAGCATTTTGAATACTCCTGTGTTTTGTTCCAGTTGACGGATTAAATATTCTGCATTCATTGGTAATACGAATATAGAACGATTCATTATTTTCATTTAACTGAATATCAAAATATTGTGAAAAAAAATTGCGTAGTGTTTTGATAAACAATTATTTAATAAAAAAAGACCCCCAATTTTTATTTGACTAGGCAGTTAATTTATACTTTTGCGAAGGCCTATCCTTTGAAGCGGGATATGCCTGTGTTTTAGGACCTAACTCAAATCTCATGAAAAGACAGAAGCAACTCCGTCAGGAGCTAAGTGTATCTTCCATTAAGTTAATTTTATTGACCTTAATTCTAGTTTCATGGCTGCAAAACAGCTTTGCTCAGGTAGATGTCATTGCTACAGGGGGAACTATGAATGCCTCCTATACGAATTTATCTCTGGCTTTTGGAGCCATCAATGGAGGCACGCATACAGGTGCAATAACCATTAATATCACTGGGAATACTACCGAACCTGTGTCGGGAGCCATTCTTAATGGTAGTGGAGCGGGATCAGCGAATTATACCAGTATTCTCATTAAACCTTCTGGGGGAGCAGCAAGAACCATTTCAGGAGCGGCCACCGCAGGATTGGCTTTGATCCAGCTCAACGGAGCCGATAATGTAACTTTCGATGGGTTGAATACAGGCGGCAATGCTCTGACCATTGTCAATACCACAGTTTCGGCAACCTCAGGGACCAGTACCATTCATTTACAAGCAGATGCCACGTTTAATACCTTTACCAACTTGACGGTAAACGGTTCCGGAACGATGGCTGTTGGAACGAATGGAGGGAATTTTTGGTTTGGGGCTTCAAGCAACACCACTGGACAGGATAACAATGTCATCTCGAATTGTAAAATAGGTGCAAATGGAAGTAATTATCCTACAAAGGGGATTTACAGTAACGGGACAACCACCACGGTAGGACAATACAATAGCAACAACCTGGTCACGAATTGCGAGTTTGTTGACATTTTTGGAATAACCGCTCAATCGGCGGGAATTTATCTGACCACGGCAACCTCTAATTGTGATATTACCAACAACAAGTTTTATCAAACCGTGTCCAAAACACAAACTACGGCTTCCATCCACGCAGCCATTCAAATTGGAAGTACCAATATAGGAGGCTGTAACATTACCGGCAACACCATTGGATTTGCAAATGCCAATGGTACAGGCAATTATATGTGGACAGGATTGAGTACTACTTCACGCATGGTGGGGATTTATTTGAGTTCTGCAAGTTCGACTGAGAAAATTACGATTTCCAATAATCTCATCCAAAATATATCATTGACAGGGCCTTTGGGGACTACAACCACCACTGCTGCATTCATAGGAATTCAAATCGCTTCGGGTTGGGCTGACGTGCTCAACAATACCATTGGAAGCCTGGATGGTTCTAAAACCATATTGGTTAATAATGCCAGCAATACGTCCACTTCGGAAGTCTATGGGATTTACTCCAGTGTGTCAATAGCGGGTGTAACTTCAAAAATAAATGGCAATAGTATCGGATCGATTACTCATTCCACCAATAGCACGGTCGCATGCGGTTTAATAGGTATCCGGGGAGGAAACAGCAGTACCAATGACTTGCGAATTGAAAACAACATCCTGGGGGGTACTGGTGGCGAACTAAAAACGACTAATAACTCAACCACGGCTACGCTGAATGGTAATACAATTATTGGGATATACATTCAAACTTCACCATCGGTGGTGCTCAACAATACCATCAGTAATCTAACCACAAATAATCAGTCCACCGGTACAGGAACCACGTCTTCCGTTCAAGGTATTTATGTTTCCAGTGCGGCAGCTGGAGCTTCGGTTTCAGGAAATAGCATTCACACCCTGACCAATACCTCTGCTTCTGCGAGCACTTGGATTAATGGAATTACCATTTCATCATCTTCGGCTACCTTGGTCGTAGAGAAAAATTTTATTCATTCCTTTAATATTACAGGGACCGGTTCTACTGCAACTTTAAATGGAATTTATATCAATGGTGGTACTACCAATTTCGCCAATAATATGATCCGCCTTGGGCTGAATTCAGCCGGTGCATCCATTACAGCTGGATTGGCCATTAATGGAATCAATGAAGTGGGTGGAACGACCAATAATTTTGTTCACAATTCCGTATACATCGGGGGATCAGGTGTAGCAACTTTGACGAATAACTCGCATGCATTTATCAGTTCACGGACTACAGGAACAAGAAACCATTTTAATAATATCTTCTTTAATGCCCGCTCCAATGGAGCATCCACTGGAAAACATTATGCCATTCGCCTAGGAGGCACGGGCATTAATCCTGCAGGTCTACTCAGTAATTTCAACGACCTTTTGGCTACTGGAACCGGCGGATATATTGGATTCTATGATGCTGCTGACCGTTTAATATTGAGCGACTGGCGAACTGCAACCGGCCAAGATTGTAATTCATTTAGTTCCGATCCCAAATTTGTGAATCCTACTGGGACAACTTCAACGGTTAACTTGCACATTGCGTCAATGCCTACACCGGTAGAGAAAGCGGGTATTCCAATACCGGAAGTCATTACGGACTTTGACAATCAAATGCGTGGAAGTCTGACGCCGACAGATGTTGGAGCAGACGCAGGAAATTTTGACGTTTTTGACGTTTCAGGTCCAATCATAAGTGTAACTCCGTTAGAAGGTATATGTGGAACAGGAGATACTTCCGTAATGAATGTAAATATTGTAGATGCTACCGGGGTTTTTACGGCAGGTGTATTCATGCCCAGAATTTATTATCGTAAAAATTTGGGCTCATGGTCTTCTAGACAAGGGATGTTAAGTTCTGGAACCGCAACGAATGGTTTTTGGAAATTTAATATCGTGGCAGCTGATATGGGTGGGATTGCTGTAGGTGATCTTATAGACTATTATTTTATTGCACAGGATCTTGCCACTCCTTCCAATCTTTCGTCAAGCCCTGTCTGTGCTGTAGCAACGGATGTCAACAATGTAATTACTGCTCCACCTACACTTTTTAGTGTTTCGGTAAAAGCACCAATGAGTGGAACTTTTACGGTCGGAGTAGGTGGAAATTACACTACACTTACCGATGCGGTCAATGATTACAATACAAAATGTTTGGTGGGTCCGGTAAAGTTCTTGTTGATTGACCCAACGTATCCAAGTGAAACATTTCCAATTACCATCAACCAGGTTCCAGGACAAAATGCGATTAACACCCTCACCATAAAACCTGGACCCGGAGTTAATGCAAGTATTTCAGGGTCAGCAACTTCATTGATTATTTTAAACGCTGCAGATTATATTATTATAGATGGAAGCAATGGAAATGTTTCCAATTCGGTTTGTCCTCCAGTGAGTGCAAGCAGAAACTTAACGATGACCAATAACAGTACAAGTACAACTTCTGCTGTAATATGGCTGCAATGGGCTACTGTCAATGGTGTTCCAAATGGTGCTTCAAACAATCAAATCATCAATCTAAATATTTCAGGCAGTGGGCCTAGTCAAACTTTAGTAGGTATAGGATCTGGGAGCAGCACTATAAGCACATCTACTTTAGGTTATCTCAATAATAATAATTCATTCATCAACAATAACATCAATAAATCGCAATTTGGTATCCTATCAATTGGACAAAGTGCTTCTCTCAAAAATGATGGGAATACCATTAATCAAAACTTAATCAATACCCCTTCACCAAATAATGTGCAAACAGGTGGAATCTTTGTTGGTTATGAAAACAATATTGACATTCTTGCTAATAATGTTTCTGGAATGAGTTTAGCATCCTCACCAGATGTATTTGGAATTAATGCAGGTTTTACAAACTCAGGATTTAGCGCTACCTCACCCGGTACTAATGAATGTACCAACACGAAAATTTCGAATAATATCATTGGAAATATTTCAAATACGGGAACTTTTTCGGCAGTGGGAATTGCATTGGCAGCAACCAATTCGGGGACTTCTTTAATTTCAAATAACATGATATCAGGCGTCAATGCAAATGGAACAGCTGGTGATATCGGTATTGGATTGGTAATTGGAGGTGGAACGGGGAATATCGGAGTATACCACAATACTGTGGTGATGCAAGGTACACTGGTTGGAACCTCTGCGGCATCACAGACTTCTGCCTGCCTTGCAGTGACCAATTCAGTTGTTCCTGCAGCATTGGATATACGGAATAATATTTTTGCTAATACTCAAGAAGGAAACGCTTCAGCAACGTTGAGGTTTGCGGCTATTGCTTTAGGGTATTCATCAAATGTTGGAAATTATTTAGGGCTGATTTCCGACTACAATTCATTTTTCTCTAACGGTGCTGGACCAGGGACTTATACTTTGGGCATTACTGGAGGGGTGGTGGCCGGTACCAGTAGAATTACACTAAATGACTGGAGAAATGAAACAGGTAAAGATCAAATCTCTAATAATGTTCTCCCAAATTTTATTTCTTCTACTGACTTACACTTGTCCGCTTCAGGAAATACTTGTTTTAATCAGGCGGGTTTTCCTTTGCCAGATGTAACCAGTGACATTGATTGTCAACCCAGATCAATTACAAATCCAGACATTGGAGCCGATGAATTTAATCCAGGAAATAATTTAACCATCACAGTTACTGAAACTTCAGGAACACCCAACGATAAATTTATCTGTCAGGGATCTGTAGGTACTTTAACCGTTTCGGGAGGTGGATTGAGTCATAAATGGACAACTGGTGAAACCACAAACGCTATCAGCAAAGCACCATTGACCACCACGATTTACAATGATACCGTGGAAGTTGCAACGGGATGTCGGGTGGTGATGTACGATACCTTAAAAGTGTTGCCTGTACCCAATGCCGCAGTAACTCCGGCTATGGCTACGATCTGTAATGGAAGTTCAATAGTGCTGACAGCATCAGGAGGTTCTTCTTATTTCTGGGATAATGGTACAACCAATCCCATCAGATCGGTTTCTCCGGCCTCTACCACTACCTATACCGTGACAGTTACTGCGCCTAATGGTTGTACGGGTTTAGCGACTTCAACAATAACGGTCAACAACAAACCGATACCATTAATTACTCCCGCTTCAGCAACCATTTGTGCGGGGTTAAGTCAGCAGTTGATTGCGTCGGGGGGAGTGTCCTATTTTTGGGACAACGGATCCACCAATCCAATCCGTACGGTGACTCCAGCTTCTACAACTACCTATACCGTTACGGTCACTGCAGCTAACGGTTGTACGGATACTAAAACAGCTACAGTAACGGTACTAACGGGTGTTAGTATTTCGCAAACCATAGTACAGCCTACGACATGTTTTTCATTGGATGGGTCTATAAACCTTACCATCAGTGGAGCAGCCCCCTATACTTATAACTGGTTCACCCCGGATGGTGCAGGTCTCGTAAACGGACAAGAAGATCAAACAGGACTTTCTGTTGGTTCATATTTAGTTACGGTAACTTCTACTGGAAATGGTTGTTCCGCAACAAAATCCTTTTCATTAACGGGCCCTGGAAATTGTGGCACCTGTCCAACCATCGGCGGAATGACCAAAAGTGTAAGTGTAGTATGTAAAACGACCACCTTTACATTGACGGCAATCAACCTGGCCGGAATGGGCACACTTTATGGCATCCGTTTTAAAATGTCCACCACGCCGCTGGCAGATCCTTATGCAGGTGGCACAACTTTAGGTGTTGTACCCAATGGAGGATTGACGGGAGGTGGAACCACAGCCGTACTCAACACCAATATTGCTTTATCAGGAGATTATTACCTCTATGCAGTGCTAGATCCTACTCCCATCAGTCCAGCTTGCAGACCTTTTGCAAATGACAATATTAAAGTCCTGGGTTGTACTCCGATGATTACAGACCCTTGTTCTTGTAAAAATAATGCCACCACACTGACCAATGGTCAGTTTAATGAAACCGTTACAGTGAATGCTCCAAGCGGTCAGGTTTGGACCATTCAAAGCAATGTAGGATTATATCAAAGTTCAAGCCCTGCACCACCTGCAGCTCCTGTTTTGATTCCAAATGGCACTGCTATGACCGAACAAGTGTTAGGGGGTGGGGTGAGTAATTATATCATGACAGGAGTGCACGTTGATGCCCTTGGCTATAGTGCTAATTTTACCAATGGAAACATTAATCTTCCAATATCCAACCGCTGCTATTATCCTAATCCAAGCATTATAGGATTAGCAGCTACGTATTGCGCAAATGATCCAGCCGTGACCCTAATGGGTAATGCACAATTAGGGGATGGTTCAGGTACAGCAACTGGAACTGGAAGTTTTACTGTGAATGGAAGTTCAGCTACCGTATTCAATCCGGCTTTGGTTGGGCCAGGTACGCATACCGTTACATTTACTTTTGATGCAGCCGATGGCGTGCCTAATCCAAGTCACCCGGGTTGTATTCAATCTGTTTCCCAGTCCGTCATCGTGAACCCTGTCCCTACGGTTAACCCAGTCAGTGATCGNNACAAGAACCCCTGAAGCCATTGGTTTAGGCACCAATAGCGGCACCGGAAGTGTTCCTTCATTCACCGCGACCAATGCTGGAGTTACCCCTTTGACCTCAACCTTTACTGTCACACCTGTATACACCAATGCAGGGAAATCTTGTACAGGTACCCCAATTACATTTACCATCACCGTAAATCCAACACCTACCGTAAACCCTGTTCCTGATGTTCAGTATTGTCATGGTGATGTGACCGCAGCCATTAATTTTTCTGGCAATGTGAATGGGGCTCTCTATTCCTGGTCCAGGACAGCAGAAAACATTGGTGCTTTGGCNNAGTGACGACCAATACAGGCGCTGCGCGTTTGACCAGCACCTTTACCGTAATACCTTCGTTTACCAATGGTGGCAGCACATGTGCAGGTGCCCCTATCAACTTTAAAATTTCAGTATTGCCGCAACCTGTAGCCAGATGTAAGAATGCAACGATCTATTTAGATCAAAACGGTCGTGCAGTGCTCACCACAGCCGATATTGACAATGGTAGTACTGCTTATTCATTGGCTTTAGGTAAGTCAGATTTTAATTGTGGAAATACAGGTCCAAACAATGTATTATTGATTGCTAGAGATTCTTGTGGTAAATCATCGACATGCACAGCGGTGGTTACTGTTCTCGATACTATCGCTCCGGATTTCTGGTGCCCAAAGGATTGGACTGTGAATCTGGATCCAGGTGAATGTAACCGAGCCATTAGTTTTGACGAACCAGAAGCTACGGACAACTGTACAATAGTTTCATCAACGGCAACCGGTGCAATCACCACAACCTTTGCTTCAAACAATCAGTTTGCCGGCAATATGTTTAACCTAACGAATGTGAGTACCGGTGTCATTACGATGAGTTCAATAGCGGGTAATATCTCTGCCGCTGTAGGAACCAATGTAATTGTTGAAGTTTATTACACGCCAACCACCTATGTTGGGAAAGAAACCAATGCTGCGGCATGGACTTTATTGGGTACAGCGAATGCACCATGTGCTGGGTTGAATTTACCCACTTTATTCAATATCGGTGGATTAGCCATCAATCCCGGGCAAACCTATGGTATATATTTCAATTTGGTGAATTATACTGCAGGGTCAATTGTGTTGCGATATACCAATGGAACAAATACCTATAACAATGGGGACCTGAGTTTATTTGCAGGAGTTGGTAAAGCGAATCCCGCTTTTACTGGAACAACTTTTGCCTCAAGAATTTGGAATGGAACCATTAATTACACCAAGACCATAACCATTGGAGGTGAACCCAAGGTAACGCAAATCGATAAATCCGGTTATAAAAACGGAGATTTCTTTCCAAGAGGTACCACATGCCTAACCTATCAGGCCACAGATTTTTCCGGAAACACTTCATTGTGTTCTTTTTGCATCACCTTAGCGGATTATGCCAATCCGAACAGCGAATTAGCCTGTAATGATGAAATTCAGGTTAGCCTAAATGAAAATTGCAGTGCCACCATCGGAGCGGATGAATTATTGACCGGAGGACCTTACAGATGTTTTGATGATTATCGCATAATCGTTCAGGATTGGATTACCGGACAAGTCATCGACCGGAATTCAAGCATGCGGGGTTCTCAAGTGGGATTTCAGGACATTGGCCGCGAATTGAAAATAACGGTAATCGATACAGTCACTGGAAATTCTTGTTGGGGACATGCTGTGGTGGAAGATAAAATTGCTCCTCGCCTGATCTGTGCAAGAGACACTTGTGTTCCATGTGGCACAACGTTAACCACACCATTGNNCACACCATTGTACATGGGTACCCCTTCAGTCTTTGAAAATTGCAGTGGGGCTTCACTGAGCTATTCGGATCGGGTTGAACAAGGTGGTTGTGGTTTAGGTTTTGAACAAAAAATTACCCGAACCTGGACGGTGACCGATGGATCTGGTAATTCGAATCAATGTGTTCAAACCATTACCATCGCACTCGCTACATTGGCTACTGTAGATGTGCCTTTAAATTATGATGATATAGAAGAGCCTGCTTTAGGTTGCGATGAAAAAATCAATACCACCAAAGACTATTCGGCTCACTTTCTTGCATACCCATATTGCGTCGATGGATATTTGCTCGATTCAGCTCATTGGTTTGCCACCGGTGGATTCTTGCCAAGTCCAAATGGAGACCTTGCAGGGGAAAGATTGCCTCGGGCATTAGGATGGAATTGTTTGGATACTGGATTATACATAGGTCATCCAAGTCCGTTTCCAATTTATTGGCCGGCACACCCAAACTGGAGACCCAATAATCCGGTTTGCTGGGGACCTGACGAAATTATCATGTGGTATGGCACAGGTTATCCAACAGGCTCCGGTTGTTCTAATTTAGGAATTACGTTCCACGATGTAAAAATTGACATCGCCAAACCAGGATGTGACGCAGGCGAAATTGGATGTTTCAAGATTCTCCGTCAATGGACTGTGATGGATTGGTGTACCAGCGAAGTTGGAGGACACAATCAAATCATTAAGGTCATTGATAAACACGGACCGCAAATTTTGTATCCTGATACGGCCACTATTAGTATGGATCCCTGGAAATGTACCGGTATCTGGGAAGTTCCTAAGCCTTGGTTGGTGGATAATTGCAGTAATGAAATTCACTACACCATAGAAATTTCAAGCGGAGTCATCACTGGAAATGAAACGGATGGTTACGTCGTCATCGATATTGAACGAGGATTGAATGAAGCTTATATCGTGGCAGAAGACTGTTGTGGAAACTTATCCAAAAAACGGATAGCCATAAATGTACCGGACAACACACCGCCGGTTGCCGTATGTGATCAACGAACAGTCGTTAGTCTAACAGGCAACCAGACGCAAACGGAAAACTTTGGAAAAGTGTTTGCCAAAGATTTAGATCAGGGTAGCTTTGATAATTGTTCTCCGCACGTTTTCTTTAAGGCGATCCGGATGGAACATTTAAGAGGTACCAATAATGGATCGAATGCCAACCAATTTGATACGGGAATTAATTGTGCAACAGTAAATGGAGATGACAACGCTATTTTGGATGGAAATCAAATTTACTTTGATGATCATATTAAATTTTGCTGCAGTGATGTAGGTAAATCCATTATGGTGGTATTTCGCGTCTTCGATGTGGAGACAGGGGATGGACCGATTGCCCCAAGCAGGATGAATCCAGGAGGCACATTGTTCAATCATTTTACAGATTGTATGGTTGAAATCGAAGTTCAGGATAAAAGTGTTCCAACGGTGGTGGCACCTCCAAATATTGTGGTGAGTTGCTGGTTCTGGTTTGACGTTGAAAACCTACAAGATCCCAATGATGCAACATTTGGAAGAGTGGTCAATGATTTGACAGCGCGTAGAAAAGTAATTACTAAAGATGTGGTCTGTTACAATTATTGCGTACGTAATGATATTACCGGTTATCCAGGTTTTGTTCCCGGTGCGCCACCTTCAAATCCACCTGCATGGAATCGCGCTTGTCAATATTATCAGGAATTGTATGACACCGCTCATGCTGATCGTAAACATGAATTGGTTTGGGGTTTTGATGGAACTGTACTGGGTACTTGTGGAACCAATTTCAGCATTTCGGTAAATGACAACCGGGAATGCGGCCAGGGTCAACTGACGCGTACCGTGGTGGCCCGTGGTCCAAATGGAGTCAGTGTTACAGCCACGCAAACCATATGGGTAGTAGATTGCGATCCATTTTACATTAATCGTGAAGACAATTGTGATCCAGATGACGATATCACCTGGCCAGGTAATTGTACCGGACAGGCAACCACCATCTCTGGTTGCGGAGCTGATATCAGTCCAGATAACCCGCTGTTGGGAAGACCCATTGTGGAGAATGGCGCAGATGATTTGTGCGCTCTGATCAGCATTGAGTATTTTGATGAAACTTTTACGATTGAACCTGATGCTTGCTTTAAAGTACTGAGAACCTGGGTGGTCATTGATTGGTGTCAATATGACCCAAGCATAGATCCTTCAAATGGACGTTGGGAGTACTTGCAAATTATTAAAGTCGCCGATCAGGATAGGCCTCAAGTAGCCATAGCCTTTGGTGATTTCTGCCAACCGGCGGTTAAGAATCCCGTGGATAATATTTGTTATGCTCCATTGTTGGTTTCTGCAGGTGCAACCGATAATTGTAGTCCTCTGGACTGGCTGTCTTATGAGTATAAAATAGATTTATACAATGACGGTAAAGGACAGCATTCGGGTTATGATTATGCTGTCGGACCTTTGACACGCAAAGAATTTGCTGCTGGCAGAAGACCCCTTAAAAATCACAATCCTCTGGCAAATGATCCCAATAATCCTTTTGAGGCATCAGGAAATTATCCTTTGGGAATTCATAAATTCTGCTGGTTTGTTGAGGATGGCTGTGGTAACATTACCCAAAAATGTGAATTATTTGAAGTAACCGATTGTAAAGCACCAACGCCTTATTGCCATGTTGGAGCGATTACCACGGTAATGCCTTCATCGGGATGTATAACGGTATGGGCAAAAGATTTTGATGCCGGAAGCTATGATAATTGTACAGAAAGAAGTGATTTGCGGATTTATTTTGATCAGTTCAACAGTGACAGTTTAACGGTGTGTTGTGATGATTTTGTGGCCAATAAAATTGATGATGAATTGATCATTCCAGTGCGCATTTGTGTTGAAGATCAGGAAGGAAACAAAGATTGTTGCGAGACTACTTTAATCGTTCAGGATACCAAAGAAACATGTCCGAATGGAGGATCTTTTGGAAAAATAATAGGAGAGTTGATGACCTTGAACAATGATGGAACTGAGAATGTAGAAATGGAATTATTGGATCAAAACGTGATGATGAAACACATGAAGACTTCCCAAACCGGAAAATACCTTTTCGGAGATTTACCCTACGGCATTGCAAAAGAGTATGTGGTAAAACCAAGTCGGAATGATGATCACATCAATGGAGTCAGCACTGCAGATATTGTGAAAATCCAAAGACATATTCTGGGTATTGAAGCAATAACGAATCCCTACTTATTAATAGCGGCAGATGTCAACCGGAGTTCGAACATTACGGCATCTGATGTGTCTGAGATACGTAAATTAATCCTTGGCTTGACAAACGAATTCCAACGTTGTGAAAGCTGGACCTTTGTACCACAAGAATTTGTGTTTGCAGATCCAACACAACCGTGGAATGCACCGCGACAACTGGTAGTTCCGATGCCAACACCGTTAGCGATTCAGAAGGACTTTGTTGCCATTAAAATGGGCGATGTCACTAAAAATGCAAGGGGAAATCAAGTGTTAGGTAGCCAAAATAGGAATGCGGGTAAACTGCGCTTTACCATTGATGAGCAAATTACCCAGCCTGGGCAATTGATTAAAATAGCTTTCAGGGCGGATCAATTCCTGGCTATAGCCGGATATCAGTTTACGTTGAAATTTGATGAACAACAATTGGTATTCGAAGGCATTGAAGCCGGTCAACTGAATGTTGATGAAAACTTCTTTGGATTGAATCACTTAAATGAAGGCTTAATTACCACAAGCTGGAACCAGAAGTTCCCCCTCAGTTTCAAATCTGATGAGACGTTATTTACTTTGATTTTCAGATCCAATTCAACTGCAAAACTTTCGGAATTGATGATGATCAATTCTGAAATTACAAAAGCAGAGGCATATGATGAATCTTTAAATACCAAAGAAGTAGAGCTTCTGGTTCATTCAGCCAGTGGATCCAATGAAGCAGTGGTATTTGAATTGTTGCAAAACAATCCAAATCCATTCCAAAAGGAAACGGAAATTGCATTCAGTTTACCAATGCCAGGAGCGGTGAAGTTGACTGTTTATGATGTAACCGGAAAAGTGTTGAGAATTTTTGAGCAACATGCCACAAAAGGATTAAATGTAATCCATTTGAAGCGAGAAGCTTTTGATGCATCTGGAATTCTTTACTACCAATTGGACGCACCTGGGCATACGGCTACCCGAAAAATGATAGTGATTAATGATTAATGTTTTTGAAAAGTTTTATATGAAAAAGTATTTAGTGTGGGTAAGTATTATTACCTGGTTTTCAGTAACGGCAATGGCCCAAACCACAGGTCAGGTGCCTGAGTTGGTTGATATTCAAACAGCAGAAAGATTGATTTTTGAAGATCTCAACCAGTTGGATTTACAAGTTAAAGAGATTGAATCAGGAGGAGGTCAGGTGGATCAGAATCTGAAACAAAGGCATGAGCTTTATCTTAATATCCATAATGAACTCAAATCAGGAAAAATCGGTTTGACTACTTTTCTTGTATTGGCCGGGCATGTGAATTATCGGGAGACCAAAGCTGATGATCAGGCTTATCAGGACTTTCTGGACGGGCAATGGGACGAAAATTATACAATGCTAATCGAAAGGCTCCGTAAATAATTTCGATTTACAAATAATGAATAAGCTCGCAGGATGAAGGTAAATTCCTGCGGGCTTATTATTTTTAGGGGAAATAATAAATGACTATGTCGTTTTTAGATAAAGTAAAGTCTGTATTCATTGTTTCGGAAAATGAACCCGTAAAGCCGGTGGAAAAGTTGTCGGATGGTTTATCTGCAACTGACCTTTCATCAAAAGTTGTTTCAGCGGATTCTGGTGATCTCTCAAAATTTTGGACCCTTTTATCTGAAGCCCTTGAAAAAAACAATGAACCTGGTTTTGATTACCTAGAATTTAGGAAAGCTCTTTTAGCCATCAGGAAACTTGGCAATCTCGATGAAGCTGCCCAATATAAAACGGCTTACGCAGCAGCAGAAGCATTGGATGTAGATGCAAAGAAATTAATTGAAACCGCCAAACGATATTTAACCATACTCAAAGGGGAGTATGAGCATTTTAACCAGACGGCAAAAGAGTTTCAACAGAAGGAACTCTCTTCCATTGAGGAAGATGGCACCCGTTTGAAAAATTTAATTCAGGAAAAAGAAGCTACCATTGCACGGCTACAAAAAGAGGTGGGTGAACATAAGGAAATGCTGAATGCCATCACCAATAGGGCGAATGAAGTGACTCAGAAAGTTGAATCCAATAAAACCGGATTTGTAACGGTGTACAATCAATTGGTCGATCAAATTCAATCGGACATCCGAAACATGGATCAGCATTTGAAAAATTAAAGTACTTTGGAATAAGATTATGGCATTAGAAGCAAAAAGTTTTTGGAAGAGACCTGAAGGTGTAACAGGAGCCTTGCTATTGGCGGGTATGATTGGCGGGGGAACTTACCTCGCTTACAAGATGTTACCGGCGTTGATTGGTTTAGCCTCCAACACATTGTATTTATCCGGTATGCTGATGATACTTGGGGTCATTTTGTACATCGTGCTGGATTCAAAAACCAGAGCATTGTTTGGATTTATGTATAAAAGCCTGATGCGTTGGATTACCTCGTTGTTTATTAATATTGACCCAATGGCGATCCTGAAAGATTATATTGGCGACCTAAGGGATAATTTGGGTAAAATGAATAAACAGATCACCAAATTACGAAGTCAGATGCATGTGTTGAAAGAGCAAATTTTCAATAATCAAAAACAAATTCATGCAAGTTTAAGTCAGGCTGAAGAGGCAAAACAGGAAAATCAACAAAATGTACTGGTGCTCAAATCCAGGCAAGCCGGTCGACTGAAAGAATCCAATCTGAAACTTGAAGACCTCTATACTAAAATGGATGTGTTATACCGTATCCTGATCAGAATGTATGAGAATTCAGAAGTCCTTGCAGAAGATATTGCCGATCAAGTAAAAATCAAGGAGCAAGAGAGGGCTGCAATACGAGCAAGTCATTCAGCCATGAAATCTGCAATGAGTGTTATTTCGGGGGATAAAGACCAACGTGCCTTGTTTGAAGAATCATTGGAGGCTTTGGCGGACGACATTAGTGGAAAAGTTGGAGAAATGGAACGATTCATGGAGCTTTCTGAAAACTTCATGTCTTCAGTGGATTTACAAAATGGTGTTTTTGAAGAAGAAGGACTAAAGATGTTGGAAAAATGGGAAAAAGAAGGAGTATCTAAACTTCTTGGAAATGAAAAAAAGGAAATTGTAAAATTAGATCCGAGCCTTCAGATGCCATCGCGGGAAAACGAAATGTCAGCGAGCACTTTACGTAACCAATACGAAGAGCTGTTTAGGGGAAAATAATCCACTCTGGGCTATCCTTACAAAAAGATCCAAATAAATCCACCCACCAGAATTTTAGTAATTGTAACTTCATTCTGCTGACTTATTCATAAAATATGGCGATCCTTAAAGCAAGCTTTAGACTGCTACGGAAATGCATGATCATTAGGTTTGATATTTGACCTCCTTGCATAATTGTGCCTTGTTGTGCATTCCACTTTTAATGCCAATGTCTAAATTGAATTAAATTTGCTCCAGAAATATAAATGTATGCGAATATTCAAATTTGGAGGGGCCTCGGTGAAAAATGCAGAAGGCTTTAGAAATGTCAGCAATATCATCGCAAGCTTCGGTATCGGACAACCACTTGCAGTAGTTATATCCGCCACGGGTAAAACCACCAACCAATTGGAAGAAGTCGTTGAAGCTAAATTTAGATCTACGCAAGAAGCACTCACCAAATTATCCAAGATCAAAGAACATCATCATGTTATCATCCGGGATTTGTTTGGTGAACTTCCTACCGAACTTGAAGTACATGTTCAGGAGCATTTTGTTGAAGCCGAATGGATATTGGAAGAAACCAGGGAAATGAAATATGATTATGTGTATGATCAGGTGGTCAGCATTGGGGAACTGGTTTCAAGTCGCATTCTGGTTGCCTGGTTAAAGCATCAGCACCACCATGTTGACTGGTGTGATGCAAGAGATATAATAATAACAGACGATACTTACAGAGAAGGCAGAATCATTTGGGAAACCACCAACGATAGAATTGTAAGTGCGTTGAAAGAATCTATTGAGTCTGGTTTGGTTGTAGTCACTCAAGGGTTTATCGGTTCAACCTCAGAAAACAATACCACCACATTGGGTCGGGAAGGATCTGATTATACAGCGGCTATTTTAGCAAGTGCCCTGCAGGCGGATGGAATGTTTATTTGGAAAGACGTACCGGGTGTATTAACCGCAGATCCGGATTTATTTTTAAATGTGACAAAATTGGATCGACTCAGTTACCGGGAAGCAATTGAAATGACTTATTATGGTTGTAAGGTCATCCACCCAAAAACCATACAACCCCTTAAAATGAAAGGAATTCCTTTATATGTAAAATCTTTCATCAACCCGGCAGATGAAGGTACCTTGATTTCCGGTGATGTGGATTTGGAGTATCCACCCATTGTGGTATTAGAATCCAACCAGGCATTGTTGCATTTTTCATCTTTGGATCTATCATTTATTGCTGAATATCATTTAGCTCACTTGTTTGAGCTATTTGATAAGTTCAGAATAAAAGTTAACATGATGAGAAATTCTGCCATTTCATTTTCAGTTTGTGTAAACAATAATGCATCCAGAATTCAGGAATTGATTCGTGAAGTCGAAGTTATGTTTAAAGTCGTGATTGATCAGGACCTTGAATTGTTGACTGTCAGACATTACCAGGATTCAATGTTGGCTAAATTGCTTGAGGAAAAAGTAATCCTGCTGGAAGAACGCATTCGAAATACGGTTCAGATGGTGGTAAAATCAGCATTACCCATCATTCCACGAAAATAAATTTAGTATAAATTACAGGATTTGGTATTCAATTTCGTTTGAATCAAGAACATGTCTAAGGGCGGGAGATAGAACCATATATACCTCAAATTTTTTCGGAGATATCAACTCATCTTGCCCAAGGTCCCACGAAATACAAACATCATAGAGCGTACTCATTAAATCCTCAAGAAAATCATGGTCATTTGTTTCTCCGGCCAACAGATTTTCCGTGTGGTAAAAAAATAAAATAATTTTATCCTGTGGTATCCATTCAAGATCCACCAGACAATCGTATAAGGCATCAAGATTTTTTCCAAAATAATCCGGAAATTCAAAGGCAGCAGCAATGTTGTCAAAAAGTGATTCCGCATTTGTGCAACAGGATCCATCTACCCGGGCAATATAAGAATCCCTGAATTTTAATTTTTGAAAAGTATCAGAAGATTTTAGTAAATGAAAATAAAGGCTACTCATCGCAAAGAAATAAATGATTGATAATGGTCTTTGGTATAATACGCTGAACTATCTGAACCTGTAATTAACCGTTCTGCACCTCGGTTTTTCCCTTGAATTTTGGGATGTACGTCCCATTCCTTGTATTGAATTTTAATTTGGGAATTCGTATGGAGGGGCAATAATCTTTCTCGGTTTTGAAAAGAGCGACCTCCCACGTATCCAATGGGTGGTTTTTGATATAGCTGAATGTAATGAAAAACTTCATAAACGTATAATGGAATTGAGTCATTTCCATTTTCTGGCTGTGTAATTGACTCATTCGGTAAAGCATTTGGACGATCGGTTGTTGCTAGGCTGTTATCGCGCAGGGCACTCTTGTCTGAGAGAAAATTAAGAAGGCCAACAAACAATAAAATTGAACACGCGATGGCGATAGTTACGGGAATAAACTTGAGTATGTTGCGAATACCGCGCTGTTCCATTCAGCTAAATTATTGAAACCAGGACCTCACTTTATTGCGCAAACGGTAACCAAAAATATACATACTGGGTACTACCAGCAAAGTCAGAAACGTAGACGTAATCAAACCAAAAATAATGGTCCAGGCCAATGGTCCCCAAAATGCTACATTATCTCCTCCAAGATAAAACTTAGGATCGAAATCGGTAAACAAGGACTCAAAATCCATATTGACCCCGATGGCTAAAGGAATCAATCCTAAAATGGCGGATAATGCAGTAAGGACCACAGGAGTGATCCGTGTAGCTCCACCATTGATTACAGCTTCTTCAATAGACTCGCCACGAGCCCTTAATTCATCGGTGAATTCGATCAGCAGAATTCCATTTCTAACAACAATACCGGCCAGTGAAAAGATACCAACTCCAGTCATAACAGCACTTAAAGTAATTTCAAATAAACCAAATCCGAAATTGATACCGATCATACAAAATAGAACAGTGGTAAAAATGATCATTGGCTTAACCACTGAATTGAACTGTGTAACTAAAATCAAAAACATAAGGGCAAGTGCTGCTGCGAATGCCACTCCCAAGAAATCTATGGTTTCTTGAAGCTCCGCTTGCTCTCCGGAAAAAGAAATTTCATAGCCTTCGGGAATGTCCATTCGGGAGGTTAACTCTTTAATTTCAGAAATGATTTGCCCTGGATTATAGCCGGTCACGACATCTGAACTTAACGTTAATACCCGTTTTTGATCTTTTCGATTGATACTGGATAATGAATGACCATAACGGATATCAGCAACTGAGGCAATGGGTATTTTCTTAAATTGAAAACTTGCCATGTCCATAAACATGATCTCCAGATTCATCAATTCCTCCAATTGATTTCGGTCATCCTCTCTTATTCTGAGTTGAATGGGATAATCATCGTTTTTGTCCCTGTATTTAGAAACCTCTTTTCCAAATAGAGCCGTTCTCAATTCTGCGCCAATCTGACCAACAGAAACGCCTTCGCGTTGTGCTTTTTCTTCATTGATATCGATAATGATTTCCGGTTTGCTGATTTGCAAATCGGATTTAAGCCCATCGATTCCCTCAATGCTATTCTGTTGAATGTTCTGAACAAGGTTTTTGCTTAATTTATCCAGTACATCAAAATCATCTCCGCTAAATTCAATGCTAATAGGCTTTCCTACCGGCGGACCATTTCGTTCTTTTTCAACATTTATTTCAGCACCAGCAATTCCAGATTTAAATTCATTGCGCAAGGCTTCTAATACTTCAGAAGTGGATTTGCCTTGACGTTCTGCAAATCTTACAAACGCAACGGAAACTTTACTCTTGTGTGGAGTAGCCACGCGATCAGGATTATCAGGATCTCCTGCGCCAAGTCCCACATTTGAAATTACAGAAGAAACCAATGGATTATTTTGTCCAATGACTTTTATTACCCGTGATTCGATGATCTGGGTAATGGAATCTGTAATGGTTGCATCTGTACCTATGGGCATCTTGCAATAAACGAAAGCAAAGTTGGGCTCTGACTCTGGGAAAGTTTCAACCTGAGGATTGGTACTGCCATAATAAATGAAACTTAATACAAAAATCCCGAATACACCCAATAACATCCAGACAGGTCTTGCACCAGCAATAATAAACCTCAACAAATTTCGGTACTTAGATAAAACGTATGGCCAGGCTTTGTTTTGAAACTTGTAAATCAGATGCCGAATGACGAAGTGATAACTTAGAATCAGGATTATGCAAAATACAGAAAAATTGCCAAGTCCTTTTCCGACTCCAAAATACCCTAGTACAGCCAGACTCGAAAAAATGATAAAAGCTTTTCGATAAGACTTCAGGGATTGTTCGTTGTTATGTTGCTCCTCATCGCGTTTCATGAAAGTAACCGCAAAAACCGGATTCATCACAAATGCCACGAAAAGCGATGCACCTAATGTAATGATCAAAGTGACCGGCATGTGGTACATAAATTTTCCAATAATCCCCGGCCAGAAAAGCAACGGAAAGAAAGGCATAAGGGTCGTGAGTGTACCGGTTAATACCGGAACAAAAACCTCACCGGCTGCATTTTGTGCAGCCTGAACGATCGTTAGTTCTTTGTGTTTATGGAAAATTCTGTGGGTATTTTCTATTACAACAATTGCATCATCAACGATTATACCCAGCGCAAGCAACAAACTGAACAACACGATGACATTCAAAGTCATATCCATTCCAGGCATAATCAGAAAAGTCACAAAGCAGGAAAGGGGAACGGCCAAGCCAACAAAAAAGGCATTGGTAAATCCCATGAAAAACATCAGAATAAATACGACAAAAATAAAGCCCAATATTACAGTGTTAACCAAATCATGCAATTGCACCCTGGTATTCTCAGAAGTATCTGCAGTTACTTTAACCAATAGACCTTGAGGAAACTTGTTTTCCTTGTAATCATTGATGATTGAATAGATCTTATCTGTAGCGGTAATCAGGTTTTCTCCGCTGCGTTTGATGACATTGAGCGTGATTACAGGCTTATCGTCCAACCGGGCAAAGTCCTGCTTTTCTTTAAATCCATCTTCAACTTGAGCAATGTCTTTTAAAAACACAGTGTGTCCTTGAAAAGAGCGAACCACCATATTGGCTATGTCTTCCGGCTTATTGAATTCTCCTGTGATCCTTATGTTGCGGCGCAAATCATCTACTCGCAATTCTCCCCCGGAAATGTTTAAATTCTGACGTTGTATTGATGCTTCGATGTCTCCAAATGACATGTTAAGTGCATTCATTCGGTATAAATCAACATTCACCTGAATTTCCCTTTCTACTGCTCCTATGATATCAACCCGAGTGATTTCCTTATTGCTCTCAATTTTGTCTTTAAGTTGTTCTGCGTATAATTTAAGTTTGTCCAATGGAAAATCACCAGCCAGGTTGATGTTTAATATAGGAATTTCACTGAAATCAAATTCCTGAACCTGAGGATCATCTTTTAAGTCGGAAGGTAGATCGTTTTTAGCTTTGTCAACGGCATCCGATACGCGCTGTTTACAGATCTTAGGGTCCATGTCTGCATTGAATTCGGCAAAAATCATGGCAAAATCAGAGACGGAATTGCTTTTTATTTTCTTTATACCATTGATGGATTTAAGTTGCTTCTCTATGGGTTTTACGATAAGGTTTTCCATATCCTGTGGTGAAGCCCCGGGATAAATGGTAGCCACTGAAATGGTGGGAATGACAATGTCTGGAAAAAGTTCTTTTGGAATTCTTTGGTAAGACATCAACCCTGCGAATGAAATCAATATAATGATTACGTATATGCTCGTCGAATTCCTTATACACCAATTGGTAAAACTAAGATGCTTGATTTTCTCAATGTTCATAATTTGCTATTGCAGGTTTTACAATGCGATCATTTGGCCGTCCACCAACTCGCTGAATCCATCGGTTATGATTTTATCTCCTTCGGTCAATCCCGATGTAACTTCCGTTTTTCCCTGGTAGCTGATGCCTGTCACTATGTTTTTCCTTTTGGCAAACCAAAAGCCATTGGATTGTTCAGCAACCAGAATGTATTCTTCTCCTGAGATGCTGGTCTGAATAAGATTGCTGGATATTACCAGTGCTTTCTTGACATTTTTTGAATTTATCTTTAACCGAAGTGCCTGATTGCTTTTGTATTTCATCTGACCCGACGGAATGGCAACTTCAATTGAAAAGGTTCTGGTTTGCGTGCTGATGGAATTAGAACAATATTTTACGGACGAACGAAACTGTTGATTGGTTTCAGGGATTTCTACAATGACGGGATCACCTTTTTTGACCTGTTCGAGGTATTTATCACTCAGGTTTGCCTTGATGGACATTTGATGATTGTTTACGACCCGGATTCCATTAAATCCAGGAGATGCCATTTCGCCAAGTTTCAACTGAACCACATCCACTGTACCCGAAACTGGAGCTTTAATGTAAGACATGGCCAATTGGGCTTCCAGGGTTTTGAGTTTTTGTTCCAATTGATCTTTTTGGTTTTTAGCTTGCAGGAATTGTGCCTCTGAACCTATTTGTTGATCCCAAAGTCTTTTTTGTTTTTCGTAAAGGGTTTGGGCCAGAGTTAAACCTGTATTCACCTCATCCATGGCTTTACGCACCGTAGAGGCATCCAGACTGGCCAGGATTTTACCTTGGGGAACCTGATCTCCCTCTTTTACATAGATGGCGGTGACTATACCAGGCATTTGGGGTGCTGCAAGCACATTTAGATCCGACTCAACAGTGCCTTGTACGTCAATGTAGTAAGCAAAGTCAGTGGTAAACAAAGTATCCACAGCCACCAGCTTAGATTTGGAGGACTGACTGGTATCACTCTGAGCTATTTGCGCTTGGAGTGATTTAATCTCGTCATTAATTTCTTTCGCTTGTTTTTTTAATGCAGCTAATCGCTCCTGTGGATCATTGGTAGATTCCTTTTGAGTGCAGGAAGTGATAATAAGTAAACAAGCAATGGGCAATAAAAGAGCACTTATTTTCATGCTGGTATTTAATTTGAATGAATGTTATCCATGCTAATCCAGTGAAGTTTTAAGAGATTTCCCAAATTCTTAAAGGGCGCCGGATCAGATTGTAAAAGTAACGGTCGAATCCCTGAATAGTTCTTAATAAATCGCAAATAAATCGCTAAAATCATTTTTTCCAATGCAATGAATCTCTCGATGGATAAGCCATTGGACGATACTTATCTAAAGAGGAAGGATCAGAAGATGATCTTTTTTGGGAATGAACTATCTATGGAGAATCCAATCTTGTGACCTTTGAAAATAATCAACTTATTAAGGCATAAGTGTGGACTTTGACTTTGATTGTTCTTTTTTCGAAGTGCACAATTATGATCGGGTATTCGATCCTAAAATTCTGTGTGTTCTGGCTGTTTTATTTGCAAAATAGAGAGTACGCTTTTTCAATAAAGCCGAATTCGGTCGAATGGGTCTTTGCCAAAGGAAATAATGTTTGTTATCGATTTTTGATAAGTGGCATATATCACAAGATCAGGCACCCATAATTTAGAAGGGATAATTGGGTAATTGCTTGATCAATTGATAGTTCTGTGCACCAAAATCAATCTCAGCCAGCAACCAATGAAAGCCATTGGTAATCGCTAGATATGGAGCTTTCATTTCCAGGTTATAAAGTGCCGCCTGTTCGAAGATTTTTTGAAGAATGGGGTGATTGGGCTGTTTGCATTCTACCAATAACCTGGGTGTCAAATGGTCATCAAATACAACGAGATCAAATCGTTTAGTTTGTTTGAAGATTTTAATACTTTTTTCAACCGACATCCTCCCAAAGGGTACCTTATAAACGTCATGTAACCATAGGATTACACACTGACGAACCTGTTCTTCTGGGGTATAGTTAACCCATAGCTTCCTTACGGGATCAAATAATTGTTTGTTTCGAAGCTGAATTTGATCCGAGTATTCCAGGATTCCCGATGAATGCTCCATGTATAGCAAAAATAGCAATTGGTGAATATTGAAGGTTACCATTGGATGTCATTATCTTTGTCATTTCCATGGAAGTCGTAGTTTAATAAATAAGCCGTCTTGAGTTTTCTTCACCTCTCGATAAAAAATCTTATTACCAAAATTTCGGTATCGGCATTATCCATGGTCGCGGCCCTATGTGTGCCCTTGATTACCGGACCTGAAATGTACGGTGTCTACACTTATGTTATGGTGAGTATTGGTTTTGTGATTCCCGTTACCTCGATGGGTTTTGGAGCCGGAACAGTCTACCTACTGAGTGCCAAGCGATTTAATGTTGAAGAAGTACTTTGGACAAAATTATTATTGGCCGTGGGAATGGCTTTCGGAAATTCTTTCATTTTTTATTTGGCTATTCATTTGAATTGGCTTGGAAAAATACTAACATCCGTTAGTGTGATTGAAAGTGCGTTGCTGGTGGGCATAATATTTTGTCAGACCCTAAGTTTTTTTGCCGGAAGAGTGTTGTATGGGATAGCAAATTTCTCTGCCTTAAATCGCCTGGATCTGATCACCGGATGGTTGAATCCGGTTTGCATTATTCTGGCATTCATATTCTGGCCTGAAGGTGGCAGAGTGACCGTCTTTAGTGCAGTCCTGGTATTTTCTTTCATGGTGATGATGGGTTATTTTTTAAAGTTTTGTAAGCAACCTTTCCAAAAGCAAATCAACCGAAATTACCTGTCGGAGTCATTTCATTATGGTTATAAATCCTGGTTTGGTGATATTGCTTTACGAGCCAATTTACGCATGGATCAACTGCTCCTGGGGTGGTTTGTTCCGGCGGCAGCGTTAGGCGTTTACAGTCTTGGAGTCCGGCTGGTTGAAATCATCTGGTACATCCCGGATTCCGTTGGACCAGTACNNAAAATCTCATCGCCTGGTATGGACAGTATGTATCCTGATCACTGTATTGTGGAGTGCCTGCATTTATGGAATATTGCTTCCCTGGTTTTTCAATAATTCCTATTCAGACTTGTTCATCCCATACCTCATCCTGTTACCGGGTACATTGTTATTCATTACCTATAAAATGGCCACCAAATTATTTTCATCAGGGGGTCAGGTAATTTTAACTTCTTATATTGCCATTGGCGGTAGTTTTATTTCAATCGTATTATCCTTGCTATGGATTCCTCATCTGGGAATCTATGGTGCCGCCTGGGCTTCTACCTTGGCCTACATCAGTATGGGATTGATGGCTTGGGGATTCCTGAAATTGGAATATCAGAACATCAACTTATCTTTTTTTGTGGTGAAACAGGAAGATGTCGCAGAATTGAAAAGTGGTTTAAAAAAAATATTTATGAGTAAGTCCACCGCTCAATGAGTATACCTCAAAGCCATAAATTCATCTTGAGGGGACTCTTATTCCTCATCATGGCCTATTCATTTTTGGTCCCTCTCGAGAATTTTATCGAAGTTGTATGGGGGATCAAAACTGTATTCCGACCGCATAGGGTCCTTGCCCTGCTAACGGGATTTTTGATTTTCGCAGTGGTTCCTGTACATCAGTTGCGGTATGATCGAAATGATCTCCGTCTGTTTTGGTTTTACCTGTTAGGGCTTATACCAACCGCTATTGCCTGGATGTATGATAGACTCGAATGGTCCTATTTTATACAAACCAGCATTCAATGGTTGATTATTGTATGGATATTTCTTCAGGCAAAAACCCTGTATTGGAATGAACGCTCCGTAATGAAACTGCTGTATGCTTTTATCACCGCATCAATGATCAATGGCTTGTTTATGATCTATTGGTTTTTGAACAAAGACATCAGTCGGCAGAATGGTTTTATGGACAATCCCAATTTTGCTGCGTTTACTCTCAACATTGCATTCATTTATTTTATACAACATGGTTCTTTCGTCCAGCACCAAAATGTTTTGTCGAGGATTTTTGTGAGTCTGATTGGGATTGCCTTGTCCTTGGGGGCCATTTTGGTTTCAGGATCGCGAGGCGCCCTGATAGCGGTCATTTTGACGCTTTTGGTGTTTCTTTTTTACCGATTTTCTTTAAAGCGATTGGCCATCTTTGGAATCCTGTTGTTGTGTGCGTCAGTGGTTCTTCAAGTTACCGGAATGCGGGCGAAATATACCGAGGCCATTCCTTTGTTAAGCCGCCTGGACCGCTTATCTGGAAGAAATGAATCCAGATTGGTTTTGTGGGAACAAGGGTGGCTTGCATTTCAAGACAGCTATTGCATGGGCTTGGGCATCGAACAGTTTAAAAATCCAGTCAATTACAGTCAATACATGCAACACGCAGACAATCCAATGGTAGCAAAACAACAAGGATTGGTCTTACATAATGATTTCCTGGCTATATTATTTGAATATGGAGTGTTGTCATTTATCGTTTATTTAATTTTTTTCATAACGCTTGGAAGGCAAATTCTAAAAATCACAGATTTTCATCAACGTCGATTTTGGTTGCTGGTGTACCTGAATGTACTAACCTTTATGTTTTTCAGTACGACCTTTCAGTCGCATGCAGTTTGGTTTGTAATTCTACTGTTGAGTATGATCACCGGTTCAATGACTCAAGAGAAAAGATTGAATACCACCCTTGACTAGTTTTCAGTCATTACTTCGACTTCAAACAAATTAACCCATTGGAACAATTGGACCAATAACCATAGTCGATGTGCGCTTTTGTAGACAGATTGATCAAATCCGGAACGTTGTTGTTTTATTCCCTGTTCAATGATTTGCATGACTGAATTTCTGTCGATAATTTCAAATAAAGGGTGATTTGTATCTAAGATGCGGCGAACAAATAGTTCAAATGATCGATTAAAATAGCGATGCAGAGGAAAATTAAAGCCAGTTTTCGGATGATCAAAAACAACTGCTGGGAGTTGAGTTTTCATCACTTCGCGAATTAACATTTTACCATGATTCCCTTTCACCAATGCATCATCCGGTAACATTGCCGAAAACTTGAAGAGCTCTCGGTCCAAAAATGGACAACGCACCTCTACCGAATGACACATGCTCATGCGATCCACTTTGACCAGCATATCCCCGGGCATTACGTATTTCAATCGGAACCACATCATTTTACGCAAGGTGCTCCATTGTTGTGATTTGTTTGAAAAAAAAGATTCGCTGGATGCTGACTGAAAGTATTCTCGTAACAATAATTGCAATTCTTCTTTTGTGAAATAAGTGTATAACTCAGTAATCCATTCTTGTTCCGGAAGCATTGCAAAATCGATGGCCCGTCGCAGCCCTCTCCAAAAGTCAACAGGGGGTAAATGATGCAGAAGTTTTGACTGGGTGATGCGCTGACCAGTTTTTAATATTGAGTGAGGTAATCGGCTTAGTGTGTGGATTTGTTTTCCCCAGATAAAATCGCGATATCCTCCAAATAATTCATCTCCGCCATCTCCGGATAAAACAACTTTTACGTGTTGCTTAATTTCTTTTGAAATGGCGTAAGTGGGAATGGCTGAGGAATCGACAAACGGTTGTCCAAAGTGAAGGAGCATTTCATTGAAATGAGATTCTTCAAATACCTGGCTTTTTAAGAATAGTTCATGATGTTGGGTACCAAGATGTTTCGCCACTTTTCTTGCGATAGGGCTTTCGTCATACCCGGATTCTTCAAAGCGTACGTTGAATGTATTGACAGCACCTTTTGCCAGATCTTTTACGATGGCTGTAATGGTGCTGGAGTCAATGCCACCGGACAAGAAACAACCAATCGGGACATCTGATACCATTCGTTGTTCTACAGAATGGTACAAAAGTTTCCTGCATTCATCGACTAAATAATTTTGATTTGACGGAGCTACTGTTGAAGTGTAATCGAGGGAACCATAATCACGTAAGGTCAAACCACCTTCTCCATAAATCATGCAGTGACCTGGAGGTAAGACAAATACATTTTTGAAAAGCGTTTCAGACTTCAGGGTATACCCAAATTGCAACAATGAGATTACATGCGCAGTGTTCAATATTTTCTTAACTGCAGGCGCCTGTAACAAAGAGGTAATTTCACTGGAAAAGGCAAAATGATTATCTTCATAATAATAATACAAAGGCTTTTCCCCAAAACAATCCCTGGCGATGAATAAAGTTTTGTTGCGGGTGTCCAAAATGCAAAAAGCAAACATGCCTTCCAGGAAATCCAGCATGTTAAAGTGGTAGGCTTCATAGAGGTGTACGAGAACTTCAGTATCCGATTGTGTTTCAAACTGATGACCTTGAAGAATCAGTTGATTCCTAATTTGTTTGTAATTATAAATCTCACCATTCATGAAGACAGCAATTGTTTTGTCTTCATTCCAAATGGGTTGCTGCCCGGTCTCAAGATCAATGATGGCAAGACGCCTCATGCCTAAACTAAAGCCTGAATGTATTAAGCATGATTCATGATCGGGTCCACGATGGGAAAGTTTGCCAACCATATTGGATAACGATTGATCATTGTAACCTTTGAATCCTGCTATGCCGCACATACTTTTGGTTTAATGAAGGGATCATCAAATCGAATGTGAAACCTTAACGAGAAAATCAAAACCATATACAAGGCTGTATTGAATGAGATGGCATCAATGGTTTTTTTATCCGTTTAGCTTGTGTGCATAAGGTAATGTATATCATGTGTATTTCTCCTGGATTTGCCCAAAATTACATATTTTTACACATTAAAATTTATTTGTATGCAATCCAAAAAATTCATGGTTACTTCATACTGTCGAGTATGTCCAATTTTGGAAGGTTGTGTCGAACAATAAATCATAGATACCTTGCTGGGAAATATTCCGATAATGTTGAATCATTACTTAATCACACAAGATTTACCAGGCATTTAGCCTATCCATGGAAAATATTTTAGTAACCGGAGGAGCAGGATTTGTTGGATATCATCTTGTGAATAAACTAATTCTTCAAGAACCTGCCCAGCTTTATTTACTCGATGATCTCAATGATTACTATCCTCCTGTATTGAAATACAAGCGTTTGGAGAAATTGGGCATCCAATATATGGGACAATTGGATTGGGTGACTTCGTCCATTTATCCAAATGTTCATTTTGCCAAAGCAGATATTGCCGACAAGCTTCGTTTGGAACAACTCATTTCATCCAAACCGGTGGATCTTATTTTTCATCTGGCGGCGCAGGCAGGTGTGCGTTATAGTTTTTCACATCCAGAAGCTTATTTACACTCGAATTTAATAGGATTTTTTAATGTGCTTGAATTGGCAAAACAGTTGAAGGTCAGGCACATGATTTATGCAAGCAGCAGCAGCGTTTATGGCAATAATGCTTCATTGCCATTTCATGAATCAGATCCCATCATGCATCCCATGAATTTATATGCAGCCACTAAGGCTTCTAATGAATTGATGGCTTATGCGTATTCGAGCTTATACATGATTCCGATGACCGCTTTACGGTTTTTTACGGTTTATGGTCCGTTTGGTCGTCCTGATATGGCTTATTTTAAATTTGCAGATAACATAATTCATCAAAGACCCATTGCTGTTCATGGTAATGGATTATTGAAAAGGGATTTTACCTTTATTGATGACATAGTGGTATCCATGATACTGATGATGAACAATCAACCGACTGGTGAAATTCCCCATGAAGTATATAATATCGGAAACCACCATCCTGTCGAACTTTTGTATTTTATACAGTTACTCGAAAATCTTTGTGGTAAGAAAGCAATTTTACAATTTGTACCTGAAGCAACAGGGGAGATGCAAGTGACTTATGCTGATATCGATAAACTCGTTTCAAAAATTGGATATCAACCTGAAACAAGTCTGGAAACTGGACTCGAGCGGTTTATGACCTGGTATTTGTCTGAGGATAATCCACTTCAAACAATATAATCTATGTTTGGAAAATTTCTTAGCCTTTTTCGATTCTGGTTTTATAAATTGAGATATCCGTTCGCCTTACAATCTGAACGGCTTGGTGGATTTGGCATGCGATGCCGATTAAAAATCAAAGGGAAGTTGGAATTAGGGCAACAAGTACATTTTGGAACAGATGCCTACATAGATATTCAGGGAGTGGCTACTTTAGGTTCAAAAGGATATTATAATGATCATGTCAGGATCGTTTGTCATCAACACATTGAAATCGGGAGCAATGTTTTAGTTGCATCAGGAGTGTCGATATACGATCATGATCACCATGTTTCATTTGGGGAAAATGGAAATTTGAATTTTGACGGATATGATTGCGCGCCCATTCGAATTGGAAACAATGTGTGGATAGGTGAGAAATCAATTATTTTGAAGGGCGTTACCATCGGCGACAATGTAATTGTTGGAGCAGGTTCTGTGGTTAAACATGACATTGATTCAAATTGGATGGCAGCAGGTAATCCCTGCAGACCCATTAAACCTTTAAATACTTCAGAAAAGGGAGGATGAGTCCACCGGATTGCAGATATCGTTACATTCTGATCGGTCCGGCTTATCGGGGAGACCAGGCATCCATTGGAGGTACAACGGTGAGCTTTGAATTGCTACGGGAGTATCTAATCCAACAAGGCTACCCCTGTTTTTTTATTAAGACCAATCGCTTTGGCAATTCTGTTGCACCCATTTTGAATGCTTTGCGTGTGTTTTGGTCACTGATTAAAAAAATAAAATGGGCAGACTGGATCATGTTACATGCGAGTCCGCGGGGTGTTGTGATGTTTTCTCCGGCTTTGTATTTGATCACCAGATGTTATGGGAAGAAGTGGGCGATCAGGGTATTCGGTGGAGATTTTGATGCCTACATTGTGAAAGGGCCCATTTTCCGGAAATGGTTGTTTCACAAGGTAATCAATCGTTCAAACATCATGTTTCTTCAAACGAATGCACTCACCACCCAAATGAAATCCTTACATCCGCATATTGAGTGGATGCCAACTTCCAGAATACTTCCGGTTTTAGAAGCATCAAATAAAAATTATTTAAAGCGTTTTGTGTATGTGGGCCAATTGCATGAGCGCAAAGGAATTGATCTTTTGATACAACTGGCTGAGCATCTTCCGGAAGATTATAGCCTTCATTTGTATGGACCTATACTTGATGAAAAGTATGCCTTTCTTTCCTCTTCGAAATTTTACATGGGTACACTTACTCCCTCAGATGTAAAAGATATCTGGAAATCTTATGACATATTGCTATTTCCTTCGAATCATCCCGGAGAAGGTTATCCCGGTGTGGTTATTGAGGCGCTTTCCCATGGTCTTCCGGTCATTGCTTATAATTGGTTGAGTTTACCAGAGCTCATCACTGACGGCCGCAATGGATTTCTTTTAACTTCACTCGAGCCATCTGTTTGGATGCAAAAAATATTGATGATGAATGAAATGGTATTTGAAGCATTGAGCAAGCATGCGATACACGATGTCAAAAAATTTAGTTTGGAGGCCGTCACAGCGAAAATGATCTCCGCAATGGAGAGTTACCCAGACGATTCTTCACGATCATAGAAAACCCCTTGGAACATGTGCGGTATTGCCGGTTTTATTTCTGAAATCAATGAATTCCTTCAACGCGAAGATGCCATGTACATCAGGCATCGTGGGCCTGACGACTTTGGAAGTTATTGCAGGCCTCCAGTAAAATTGTTACATTATCGATTGTCCATTTTGGATTTAAGTAAAAATGGCCATCAACCCATGATTTCACCCGATGGTCGATTTGTCTTGGTGTATAATGGCGAAGTGTATAATCATATCGAACTGAGAGATCAACTCAATCATAAGTATGAATTTAAATCCTCTTCCGATGCAGAGACCATTTTGTATGCATATGTAGAATGGGGAACTAAGGCATTTGCAAAGTTGAATGGAATATTTGCATTGGCCATCTATGATACCGAACAAGAAGAACTGATTCTTGCAAGAGACTTCTTCGGAATTAAACCTTTGTATTATTTTTCAAATGGCAATGAATTTTCCTTTGCATCGGAAATTAAGGGATTGCTAAATACGCCTGAATTTGATCGTAGCCTCGATTATAAAAGCCTTTCAAATTATATCCGGTATTTATACAGTCCTGGCGCTTCAACTCCATTCAGAAAAGTAAAAAAACTTGAGCCCGGTACTTATATGGTATGTCAGGTGAAGCCATTCGCATTGGGTCATCCTGTTCGGTTTGCGCAATGGCCAAATGGCTGTTTACGAAATTTTCAGACAGAGCGACAAGCGGTAGATGCAATGGATGAACTTATGATGCAAGTGGTAGAGCGTCAAATGCTTTCCGATGTACCCGTTGGATTTTTTATGTCGGGAGGAATTGATTCCAGTTTGTTGGTGGCTATGGCAAGGAAGCTTTATCCAAACCGTGATTTTTATGGATTCACCATTTCCAATGCTTTTGAAAATGATGATGGATTTGGTGACGACCTTCCATTTGCAAGAAGTCTGGCAAAACAATTGTCTGTGGATTTACAGGAAGTATCAGCAAGATTCAACATTGATTCCGCGTTTGACGAAATGGTTTGGTGCCTGGATGAACCTCAAGGCGATGCAGCTCCTTTGATGGTGGATAAGATAGCACAGGCATCACGTGAAATGGGAATTCCGGTATTGTTGGGTGGACTTGGAGGCGATGACGTGTTTTCGGGTTATCGCAGACATGTATCCCTGCAAATTGACCAATTCCTGCATCATCTTCCACTGGGATGGAGGAGAGCCATGAGAAAAATATTGCATTCTCTTCCGGCAACTTCTCCGGTGATGCGAAGAATGCACAAATTCGGAGACGGGTTGTCGTTTGATACTATGAACGAACGTTTGTTAATGTATCATGATTGGTTACCGTGGCAAGAGGTAAAAAAACTTTTCACCATAGACATTCAGGAGCAATTTCTGGGAGATGATCCAGCTGAGGAATTGTTGGAAGACCTTGAAACCAATGCGTCAAACTATAGTAATTTACAGAAAGCCTTGTATCTGGAATGCCGGTATTATCTTCCGGATCATAATTTGAATTACACGGATAAAATGGGCATGAAGCATGCAGTGGAAATCCGTGTACCCTATCTGGATAAAGAATTGGTGGAATTCGGATTTCAATTGCAGGATGAATTAAAATTGAAGGGGATGACCACTAAATACATTCTTCGCAAACTCGCAGAGCGGTACTTGCCAAAGGAGATTGTAAATCGACCCAAAACCGGATTCGGAGGACCAGTGCGAAAGTGGATGCAAGATGAAATGAATTCAAGAGTTAAACGGGACCTGGAATCAACATTTCTCAGGGAACAAAACATATTTCATGATCATAACATTCAGGCATTATTAAACATACAGAACAGTGGTTCTCGTGATGTAGCTTATCCCTTGCTGGCCATTCTGGCCATTCAATCCTGGTGGAAACAGTTTATCCTATAAGGGCTAAGAAACTATACGGATGATTTGATCCACGACTTCCTGCGTAGCTTGACCTTCCATTATTCCACATTCCATTTGCTTGGCGAACTCGGCATCCAGTTGAAAACGCGTTGAATCCATCTGAAATTCAAGAATCAAATTGGACAACTGTTTATAATTGCGCACCACCTGTGTGCCTCCCAGCGCCACAAATTTTTTTATATGGGTATAATCCAATAACCTGATGGCCGATTCCCAATAAGGCAATGAATGTCCTCCGTCAAACATCGGCGCGATGTTTGCTTTTCCGGCCATTAAAGCATCTATGGAAAGGGTCGAACAAGAGTTGATACAGACCAGGCAACGGCTCAATGCATTGGAGAGCATTTTCATATCTTCCAATTCCATGCTCCAAGGAAGTTTGCTTTCGGCAAGTAAGGGAAACATAAGATGCACCCGTTGACTTTTCAGCACATTTAACCTTGTAACCCAAGTTTGATCTGCAAAACCACCCTTTACGTTTTGAGGATGCGGACGTACTAACAAGTGTAAGTTACTGCCAAACCGGCCTTGTTCGATCATTTGTGCGAGCCATTCAACGATTTCGATTTCGTATGGAACAAACCGCGGACTGCTCATGCCAAATAAAATAAAAGAACAGCCATCGGGTAAACCAAACCGTTCCAATGAAAGAAATTGATCTGGTTCATTTTTTACTTTATGGTGCAGGTCAAAATGTGGGACACCAGTTGCCACAATTCGATTGGATGAAATGCCATAATGCGATAACAATTCGGATTGCATGACAGGCCCCCAGGCAAGATACCAGTCTGCCAAGCTATAAAATCTTCCTTTGCAGGTAATGTTATCCCAACTCAACAAATGGATACAACGTGTAATGCCCTGTAATTTGGCCTGATGAAGTAGGATGCCTTCATGCACATTTACAGGATAAGTGGAAACAAGGAGGTCAATGGATTGACGTTTTAATAATTCTGCCGCTTCTGCATCCTTCAACATGAGACCCTCCAGCGAATGATACATTTGCCTCAGAATTTTTGACCGGGAGAAAATTTTTTGAAAAACCCACAGGATGTATGGGATTACTTTCTGAATAAAAAACCTGTGCTTGAGTTTGTGAACTTCATAATAATGTTTTTCATACAAAGCCGGATTGGATTTTAAATTTTCCAGAAAATAACTCCGATATAAGCCATAGTGTGACTTCCAAATCCATTTTCTGGATTGGAAGGCGAGCAATGAAATATCATGTTGTTTACCATAAGTTTGTAAAACAGGATCATGAACGTCAAGCGTAATAATACTCACCGCAAATCCCTGGTCTCTCAGCTTTCCCAAAAGATTGGTTTGCATCAGCATTCTAGCTGCAAAGCCATGGGATACAAGATAAGCAATATGAGGGGAGTCTTTTGACATGAACATCAGCTGGGAGCGAAAATACAATTTGTACAGAATTGCAATGGCATGAATTCAAGGCTACTAAATGAATGTGACTTTCTGGTCATTAAAATTTTTTAACGTATTCTTTTATATTGAAAATCAAAAGAAAAGATAATTTTTGAGCTTGGGACTTTGTCCGCTTTTTGTCAAAGTGTGAGAGACGTGTATTTTTGTTGAATAATTGTTTTTATGGATGTTCGAATTGAAAACTTAAGCAAGCATTACGGCCCTCAAAAGGCCGTGGATGGTATTTCCTTTGAAATCAGGTCAGGGGAAATCGTTGGTTTTTTAGGTCCTAACGGAGCCGGAAAAACCACCACCATGAAAATGTTGACACAGTATCTGGCTCCGGATGCAGGCACCATTTGGTACGACAACAGTAGTGCTGTCCATACAGACATTCGAAGGCAAATCGGTTACTTACCTGAACACAACCCTTTGTACGAAGACATGCCGGTCATCAATTACCTTCACTTCATGGCATCTTTGCAGGGAATGGATAAACATCTTATTTCGGACCGGGTCCGTGAAATGATCAAAACCTGCGGACTGGATATTGAAAAACATAAGAAAATAGGAGAGTTGTCAAAAGGTTTTCGACAACGCGTAGGATTGGCACAAGCCATCATACACAATCCGAAAGTATTGATTCTGGACGAACCAACTACAGGACTGGATCCTAATCAAATTGTTGAAATTCGGGAACTCATCCGCAAATTGGGCAAAGAAAAAACGGTCATATTAAGTACCCATATTTTGCCTGAAGTTGAGGCTACCTGTGACAGGATATTGATCATCAACAAAGGGAAAATTGTGGCGAATGGCAGCGTCGATGAGCTGAGGTCGCGCTCAGAGGGCCGGCAGGTTTTACATGCCCGGATTGAAGGTGCTGAAGCTGAAAAAATTCAACAAATTATTTCATCCATTTCTACAGTCGAAGTGTTTAAATGGGTAGACCCATCACGGGGAATGTTTGAAATACAAAGCCGTACAGGCGAAACTTCCAATCGATCCCTCTTTCATGCTTGTGTCGATCATCGTATGGAGTTGCTTGAGCTTATCCCATTCGAAACCAAATTGGAAGATATATTCAGAGATCTAACCTTGAACTAATTTAACCTAACATCATCATGAACTCACCTGTTTGGACCATTGCCAAAAAGGAATTGAACACATTTTTTGATTCCCTGGCTGCTTATATCCTGATCATTGCGTTCTTGGGCTTCAGCGGATTTTTTACCTGGATTTCAGGTTCGGATATTTTTCTTCGCAAAGAAGCAGACCTTGCAGTTTTTTTTAGTGTTTCAAAGTGGACATTGTTTTTCTTCATCCCGGCCATTACAATGAAAATGTTGGCAGAAGAAAATAAAAGCGGAACCATTGAACTGCTGTTGACCAAAGCCGTCACCGCAAGGCAAGTTGTACTGGGTAAATTCTTTGCATGCTGGCTCTTGATTGCCATCACCTTATTGTTTACCATCAGTTATTATATTACCATCAGCAGATTGGGCAACATGGATCATGGTGCTACTTTATGTGGATACATTGGGCTGTTGCTCATGAGTGCCGGATACATCGCTATTGGTTTATTTGCGAGCAGTGTTACCAATAATCAGATCATTGCTTTTCTCATTGCCCTGCTGATCGGAATTTTCTTTCACTTTATTTTCGATATGCTGTCATTCGGATCATCAGGGTGGACAGGGCAATTGTTGAGTAGTCTGAGTGCCAGCAGACATTTTGATGCTATATCCCGCGGTGTATTGGATAGCAAGGACCTGATCTATTTTACCGGCTTGGTATTTTGCGGTTTATACTTTTCTGAACTTTTTGTAACTAAACGATTAAAGTAAGTGAATTATGTTGAAATCAAAATACAATATCATTCTGCTGATATGTTTAGGATTTGTTGCGATCAATTATTTTGGAAAATATTTGTTTTTGCGAATTGATTTAACTGAAAACAAAGCATTTACTCTGTCCAAGGCAACAAAGGATGTCATGAAAAGTCTGGACGGTAAAGTGGAAATAACCGCATACTTTTCAAAAGACCTTCCGATCGATATCGCCAAGTCACGTGAAGAACTCGACCATCTATTGAATGAGTATTCCAGTTTGTCCAAAGGAAATCTTTCTTATCAATTTGTCGATCCAAATGAAAGCCCGGCACTCGAAGAAGAAGCAGGAAAAGCAGGCATACGACCTGTTATGATCAATGTTAGAGAAAAAGACCAGGCAAAACAGCAGAAAGCATTTTTAGGGGCTGTGATTAAAGCAGACGAAAAAACAGAAGTCATTCCCGTCATTCAGCCGGGAATTGCCATGGAATATGCCTTTACCACTGGAATCAAAAAACTGGTAGGAAAGAATAAACCAAAACTAGGGTTCATCCAGGGTCATGGCGAAGCGACACTACAGGAAATGCCTCAAGCCTACCAATCACTGAGTATTTTATATGATTTGGCTTCCACCTACACCCAATACGATACCGTGGACTTGTCCGCATTTAAAACCCTCATCATGGTGAGACCCAAAGACAGTATTTCACCGGCTCAATTTGATCGCCTGGATCAGTACCTTTCGAATGGTGGACAAGTGGTGCTGGCATTCAATCAGGTGGATGCCAATATTCAATACGGTATGGCTACTGCCATGAATACGGGAATTAAAACATGGTTGGAATCCAAAGGATTGCAGGTGGACGATGCTCTGGTGCGGGATGCGCGTTGTGGTCAGGTAAATGTTACCCAGCAGCAAGGCTTTTTCTCATTTTCCACACCCGTTCAATTTCCGTATCTGCCCTTGATCCAATCCTTTACAAACCATCCGATCACCAAAGGGATCGAACAGATCCTGTTGGAATTTGCAAGTCCATTGCAATTTAAGGGTCATCCTGACTATGATTTTACACCCCTCATCATGACTTCAGATCACTCTTCAAGGGAAGCCGTTCCTTTGCGATTTGATGTTCAGAGAAATTGGACCGATGCTGATTTTAATGAGAAAAATATTGCAGTAGGTGGAGTGCTGAAAAATAAATCGGGCAATGGTGGCTCACTCATTGTTTTTTCAGATGGAGATTTTGCGGTGAATGGAAGCGAACAACGTCGTCTGAATGAAGACAACATCAGTCTTCTGGTCAATAGTATCGATTTTTTAAGCGATGATACCGGCTTAATTGATTTGCGGACTAAATCAGTCGAGACCCGGCCCATAAAAGAGTTGGATGATGCAACACGAAACACACTGAAATACCTGAATTTCCTGATGCCTATTGGACTGGCCATTTTATATGGTATTTTCCGGTTTAACCGCAACCGGCAGATCAGGGTGAAACGGATGGAAGAACGATACAGTTGATAGAAATGTTGAGCAATAAAGAAATCGCGGGTTTGTTTCATGAGTTGGCCTCCTTGATGGAGTTGTATGAAGAGAATCCGTTTAAAATCCGATCCTACGAAAATGCTTATTTGGCCCTTCGAAAATTGGACCTGCCCTTATTGGAAATGAGTGACGATGAATGGAAACAATTAAAGGGCGTGGGGGCGGCTATTGCAGAGAAACTTAAAGAAATAAAAGTTACTGGAAGTTTTAAGAGCCTGGACGAATTTCGAGATAAAACTCCGGAAGGTGTACGCACTATGCTGCGAATAAAAGGACTCGGTCCAAAAAAAGTCAGAAGCATCTGGAAGGAACTCAATATCGAAAGCCCTGGTGAATTAGCTTATGCGTGTGGTGAAAACCGTTTGATTGAATTAAAAGGTTTTGGCCCGAAGCTCCAGGAAGAAATTCGAAACAGTATTTTGTTTTTTGACCATCAAAAATCACTTTTTCTCTATTATAAACTCTTTGAAGAAGCGAAAGAATTGATCGAGGCGCTGATGCACAAAAATCCCGGTTGCCGTTTTGTGAAGACAGGTAGTCTGCGACGTGCAAATCCTGTATTGGAAAAAATTGAAATTCTAACCGATGCCAGGGAAATCATATATCCAGTTGAGTATGTTCCTAGTGACCTTGAAAATGGAATATGGAAAGATTCATTTCCGGTGAGGATTTATTTTTGCGACCCGGCAGACTGGAACATACAACTGTTAGTTACAACTGGTGGCAACGAACACTTTTTAACCACCATTACCGGAAGATTAATAGGAAAGCAGGGCAATACCGAACAGGAACTTTTTGAACAAGCAGGAATGGGTTACCGTCCTCCGGAATGTAGAGATCTTTTTTTCTCACCGGAATTTGATGAAAAGAATCTAATAGAACAATCAGCCATTTATGGGGTGATTCATACCCATACGACTTATAGCGATGGAATGTATTCTATTGAAGCTATGGCAGAAGAATGCATCCGGTTAGGTTACCAATATCTGGTGATATCAGATCATTCCCGTTCAGCCTTTTATGCAAATGGATTAAGTATTGAACGCATCGAACAACAGTGGCGCGAAATTGACCAGTGGAATAAAAGCCATTCTGGTTTTCATATTTTTAAATCCATTGAATCGGATATTCTGAATGATGGATCTTTGGATTATCCGGACGAAATACTTCAGGGTTTTGATCTGGTGATTGCTTCAATCCACAGCAATTTAAAAATGGAAGAAGCTAAAGCCATGAAGCGTCTGATTCAGGCGATTGAAAATCCTTATACACGAATTCTTGGACATCCAACTGGGCGCATTTTGTTGTCAAGACCCGGATATCCGGTAAACCATAAGGTGCTATTGGATGCTTGTGCAGCAAATGGTGTGGTGGTGGAACTCAATGCAAATCCACTACGCCTGGACATCGATTGGCAATGGATACCCTATGCAATGGAGCGAGGTGTAAAAGTGTCAATAAATCCTGATGCTCACAATCTAAAAGGGATTCAGGACATCCGTTTTGGTTTGCTGTCCGCCAGAAAAGGCGGGTTGTTAAAAAATTTATGTTTGAATTCCATGAATATTACAGAATTTAAATCTTGGATTTTAGAAAAAAACAACTTTTAATAATCGTTAACATTATGTTTGAAATAGAATAAATGGGTTCGATGAGTATTGATTTAATTTTACAGTCTATTTGCTGAAAAAAATTATTTAAATCATTAATTCATCATGAAAAAATTACAATTATTTTCTTATGTATTATTTGCAGGTTTACTTGCAGTGACTGCCTGTAAATCTGATAAAGCAGCGGAATCTACCGAAGCTCCTGCAACAGATGCTTCAATTACTGATCCAGGTGCTGCTGCTGCTGCTCCGGCTGAAGCCGCTCCAACCGGTCCAACCACTACCGTTGAATTCGCGGATATGGTGCATGATTGGGGAGAAATTAAAGAAGGCGAGCACATGAAATATTCTTTCAAATTTAAGAATACAGGTACTGAGCCTTTGATCATCTCTGACGCAAAAGGTAGTTGTGGTTGTACAGTTCCAGATTGGCCAAGAGAGCCAATTGCTCCAGGTGCAAGTGGAGAAATCAAAGTTGAATTTGATTCTAAAGGAAAGGGTAGTGATGATGGTTCAAAACAAACCAAAAAAGTTACCGTTACGGCTAACACCAATCCTCCTCAAACTTATCTTACCATCACTGGTGTAGTAAGAAAAGATCCTAATGCTAAACCAGCTGCTGGTGCTCCAACCCATTAATAGGAAAGCAAGATAAATCTATCATCAACCCGTACTGAACTACAGTACGGGTTTTTTGTTTTGTAATCGTTCATGTCAACCATTCGATCTTATCTTTCCCTAGTCAAATTCAGCCACACGGTATTTGCATTGCCGTTTGCAGTGATTGGTTTTGTCATTGGACTGCACAACGCACCCACATCATCCTTTGATTATTTTTTATTGTTGTGGGTTTTAATTTGCATGGTTACCGCACGGAATGCAGCAATGGCTTTCAACCGTTGGGCAGATCGCGACATAGACGCACTCAATCCAAGAACGCGCATGAGGGAAATTCCATCAGGAGCTATTAAATCCAGTCATGCACTTATTTTTGTCATCATCAACAGTGTAGTGTTTTTGATCAGCGCTTTTCAAATCAATTCATTGTGTTTTATTTTATCTCCGGTTGCGCTGGCTGTGGTGTTGGGATATTCTTATACCAAACGGTATTCCTGGTTATGTCATTTGTTTCTGGGTCTGGGTCTTTCATTGGCACCTTTGGGGGCTTACCTGGCGGTCAAAGCCAGCTTTGACGGGCTCCCTCTGTTATATGCAATTGCCGTATTGACCTGGGTTGCTGGATTTGACATCATTTACGCGCTCCAGGATATTGTGTTTGACCAGGATCAACAATTGCAATCCATACCAGCCCGATTTGGAAGAAAAGCAGCACAAGGCATTTCCATTGCTTTGCATGTCATTTGTGCAATTTGCATTATGTATGCTACCTACCTGCTTCACATGCGATATCAATTAAGCGGTGGCATTTATTTTGGAAGCGCAATATTTATTGGCATGCTGGTATTCCAGCACAGAATCATCTCGCAAGGAGATTTATCCAAAATTAATCTTGCTTTTTTTACAGCCAATGGTTTTGCCAGTGTTGCACTCGCGGTAGGAATCGTTTTCGATTTTTATTGTTAAGCATTGAATGCATTTATTTGGATAATAATTTGTTGGTTACTCAGATGTCAGGGCTTTGCCCCTGAATTACCCTATTAATTTGTTATGAAAGAAGATGTCAGGGCACAGCCTCTGAATTACATTTTTTATTTGTTGTGAATGAAGAGGTCAGGACTATGCCTCTAGATTACAATTATATTTTATTTTGAACGGGGGCTTTACAGAAAGGTAAAGGTCAGAGCCCTGACATCTTCGTAGAAACATGGAACATAATATTGGTAGGGGCTTAGCCCTGACATCTTCGCAGCAACGCGGAATAAAATATTGGTAGGGGCGTAGCCCTGAAATCTTCGTTTTACGAATGATGCAAAAGATAACTAGGGTCAGTTATTTTAAGACAAGACACAGAATGATACAAATAATAAATTTACAATCACCCTAACACCTACTGGTGTAGTAAAAGATGCTGAAGAAATTTTTCAAAGGCACGTGTGCGATGACTCAATTGAAATTTAACTTCCAACGGTAATTCTCCAAATGTTTGATCGAATCCTTCCGGAATAAACAACGGATCATAACCAAAGCCGTGTTGACCTTTTTGCTGATAAGCAATTCGACCCTCCACCTTGCCATCAAAAAGATAATGATGTCCATCGATATCTATATAAGCAATTACCGTAAGAAATCTTGCTGTGCGCATTGTTGCATTTGACATCTCGGTCAATAACTTATCCATATTCGCTTGTGCATTTCTTTCCGGCCCCGCATAGCGTGCAGAATAAACACCCGGAGCACCATGCAAAACATCCACTTCCAATCCTGAGTCGTCAGCGAAACACGCTTTACCGCTAAGCTCAAACAGCTGCCTAGCCTTTTGAAGAGCATTTTCCACTAAGGTCGAACCGGTTTCTTGTAACTCAATGTTTAGGTTCAGTGAATCCAGATTCTTTAATGTCCAACCTTCAGGGAGAATGGCCTTGATTTCTTTTGTTTTAGAGGTATTTGAGCTGGCAAAAATTAATTCCATCGAATCCAAGAATGAATTGAAAAATGAAATTCCATGATTGTTATGAATTAAACATGGACTTCAGGGCTTGCCACAACATTTTTTTCTCCGCATCATTTTGATATTGTCCTAGTTTATGTGCGTTGAGGATCTTCCAATCAAGAAGCGTTGTGATCTTGTGTAAAGGCAGTTCACCTTGAAAATGAATGTGGTCCATAGGAATTCCAAACAAGATCAGGTTCATCGGTTTTTCTGACAGATTTTTTGAAAGGCCAATACGCTGATGAGCGGAAATTATAGCTACCCGAACATTATTTCCATCGGTTAATCCCACCGCTGCCAGAACTTTGGTCAGAAATAGTTTGTGGTTATCCAAACGGTAATCCTCCTCATTGACTATAGCATAATTTTGAATATCCCCTTGGACAAAAGTCAGAAGTGTTTCGGGTTCAGGAATCTGGTACGCGGGTCTTTTGGCTGAGATGTATTCCAAACGATGGAGAATTAATATTAACCTTCTGCAAATAAACCTTAAAATTAGTCATTCTACAGACATTATCTTAACTTTGTACAAAACAGAAACTATGGCTTATCACATCAGCATTGAAAAGACTAGGAATTCAAAAATTTCTACGGTTGACTTTAACAACATACCATTTGGTAAAGTCTTTGCAGATCATATGTTTATTGCTGATTTTGATGGCCGACAATGGAAAAATTTTGAAATTCGACCATTGGAAAGAATCCCTTTTCATCCTGCAACCATGGCATGGCATTACGGACAAGCCATTTTTGAAGGCATGAAAGCATCCATCTCATCAGAAGGTGTACCCCTGTTATTCAGACCTGAGGATCATGCTAAACGATTGAATGTGTCTGCATCAAGGATGTGCATGCCCGAATTTCCTGAAGATTTATTTGTCGAAGCATTGAGCAAGTTGGTTTGGTTGGACAGGGATTGGATACCCCGCAATGAAGAAAGCGCACTCTATATACGTCCTGTGATGATGGCCACAGATGAGTTTGTAGGAGTAAGATCCTCCGATACCTTTAAACTCATGATCATGAACCTCCCATCAGGTCCTTATTATGCTAAACCCGTCTCCCTTTTGGTAGAAGAAAAATATGTTCGCGCCGTGGATGGTGGAGTGGGAGAGGCTAAAGCTGCCGGAAACTATGGGGCGTCATTGTATCCGACAAAATTGGCTAAACAAAAAGGTTATGATCAGGTCATCTGGATGGATGCGCACGAGTTTAAATATGTACAGGAAGTTGGGACCATGAACATTTTCTTTGTCCTCAAGGATAAGGTCATTACACCAAATCTCAGTGGTACCATTCTCCGCGGAATTACACGCGAATCATTGATCACCTTGCTGCAGGAAAAGGGTTATACGGTAGAAGAAAGGCCTGTGACCATGGAAGAAATTGCTGCAGCGCATGATTCCGGACAGTTATTGGAAGCTTTTGGTGCAGGGACTGCTGCGGTAGTGGCCAACGTGGATCGCATTGGGTACAAGGGCAGAGATCTCATCATGTCACCCGAAAACTGGAATCTTTCCCAATCCTTGAAAGCGGAAATCAACGGAATTCGTTCCGGCCGTTTGCAGGACACACATGGCTGGATTCATCCAGTCTTATTGGAAGAGGCCGTCATGGTCTAATTCTGGATGTTACCTTATGATAAACTAACATTTGTTAGTTTCTAAATATCAAATTATTTGAGGGGCTCAGGCCATCAACAGGTTCAGTGATGTTTATTCATGGGCAATGAAAACGTTTATGATCCTTCGGTAAATTTACGTTGAGAAATTGCAACGGATTTTCTTCTTGCGTTTAAATGAGCAATAACCCAAATCCTTATCGATAAGGCTATTGGCTGAATTTAAGTGGGTGAAATCTTTTTTTAGAAATCGGCGAAAAACATTCGTCACCATAACACAAGTTTATGCTTTATGCTTGTGGGTTTGCGCGTTTGTCCGCAGATTAAATGGTCATCTTAAATTTTGAACAACAACGTTCTTTGTTGGCTGATTCCATCCGAGGTCATCAAATAATATGCGCCGGGAAGCCATTTTCTAGAAGCCCATTTTACGAAATTATAGCCTTGTTGCGTTTGGACGGTACCGGACTCAATAATTTTACCATATACATCCACCAGTTGATAGTGAATATCCTTTTTTGTGGAAGATTCAAATTCAATGAATAATATTTCAGAAAATGGATTAGGTCTGGCTGTTACCGTAAATCCTTCTGATACGATTTCAGGTTCGGTACTGACGGGATTTTGAACTTTTTCTGCTGAAAACAATATTTCAGATAGACCTGCACAATCTTTTGGCCGGTCATCCACATCGGTGATCAAAACATAACGGGCTTTGGGTATGATGATATCCGTCCATGGCATCCCTTCGTATCGATTGTTACCTTCCGCTGGTTGAAGTTGAAATTCGCCGGCATGGTTCCAGACGATACTGTCTATCGAATAATCAATGGCAATTTTTAACATACCCCAATCCAGTCGTCCAGGATCATTCAGGTTCCAGATTTTAAACTGATCAATCCGGTAATTGCGATTCAGATCAAACAATATCCAGTGACTGGCGGGGTGTGCTGGATTCGGATTTTCTTTTAATTTACAACTGATCCACGAATCATTCCAATTGGTGCTGTGCCGGTCAGGAAAGCATTGTGCGCTTACGCTTAACTGAAGAGCAGCAAATACAACGATCAATAAATTTTTCATGGTTTACTGTTTAAAAATTGAGAAATCCAATCGGTTTTTTTCCTGATTGAGGATTGTAGAAATTTCCAATATTGGGCAATGCATAATTTAAATCACTTGGAGAAACGCCCATCCACAAGGCCAATTCAGCAAAATATTGGTCGACCGAAGTCGTTGGAATAATCACACCATCATAAACATTTAAAGGTGACTTTGGTCCCAACAGAGGATATTGTCCAAACATCTTTTTCGCGACGACAGCACCACCCATCACCATGACATTTCCGCCCCACGCATGGTCAGATCCATTTCCATTGGAGGTCAGTGAGCGACCAAATTCGGACATCGTAAAAGTTGTTACCTGTTGAAACAAATTCAATTCTTCAAGGGCCTTATTGAATTCAGAAAGTGCATTGTCGACGACTTCCAACATTTGTCCCTGATTTTGTAGCACTTCGTCGTGATGATCCCAGCCTTGAAAATCAATAAAGAAAATCTGTCTTTTAAATCCTAGTTGCTCATGCGCTGAAATAGTTCTGGAAACCATTTTGAAAGCATTGCTGATGTAGTTGTCCGTAAAACTGGTTTGCAATTCAGGAGCAGATTCCAGGGCATCGGAAAATTGACGATGGCCATCGCGAGAACTTTTTATAACATCAATATAGGTTTTCTGGAATGGATCCGCATAAGCGTGGTCGATAATGGAATCCAAAGCGCGTCCGCGAATGATGTTAAACTGGTCGTACATATTGTCAGAACCATAACCTTCGATGCCAATGCTTCCCTGGTAAGGGTCGATAGCGAATTCTATGGTTTCATTTCCGGTTTGAAACAAATTCGTTCCGGCGAGTGAAAGGTTCATTGAAATTTTGTCGGAACTGTTCATGTCCCGGATTAAGTCTGCTAACCGGCCTCCCCACCCAACAGTGGCACGTTGATCTGCCAGAGAAGTTTGCCATTGTTGCGCCTGGTCAGAATGTGACAACAAACCCAAAGGCAATTTTACAGAGCCATCATAAAAGGCATTTTGAGTGACGGGTTCGAGTAATGTTCCCACATTACTAACAAATGTTAGTTTGCCGTCGTTATACAAACGTTGTGTTTCCGGCATGTAGGGATTGACTCCAAAGGTACGCCCGGGAGTATTTCCAACCTGCAACGGAAGCAAATCAGCTTTAGGAATGGCAAGATTACCGCGGGATAATTGATAGTCCCCGAATTCTTTGGTGCTCATCGGTACCAGCATATTGAATGCATCGTTACCTCCAGACAAATTCAGACAGACGAGTGCTTTATACGCAGGATCCAATGCGCTATTTGAAATAGCCAATGCATTAATGGCTTTCAGGTTTAGCAAGGCATTGATCAGGGAGGTGGAACCAATGGCTGCACAACTTGCCTGGCCAATGAATTGACGTCTTGAGAATTTCTTCATGACTGATTATTTAAAAATTGCGTAATCGGGAGATACCATGATGAGATAAATGGCCATCCGCACTCGATCTTCCCGGTAATCGCCAAATTTAAATGGACTGATGGCTTCTGTAACGATTTTTCGTGTACGATCACTGAGTTGCCCGTGTGTCAACAAAACATCCAGGCGATTGAGTAAAACTTCAGGATCCTGTGCAAGTTCTTCCAGTTCGTTGGTATTGATGACCGCATACGGATCATCGGTTTCCCAGCTGGTCATCACATAATCGTGAATGGCCCAATTGTTGACCTGATTGATATAACCAATGCTCGTTCTGGAGTTGTGAATTTGAAATTCGGGAGCGGCAAGACCCATTTGGTCTAACATTCCTTTTGGACGATAAAAAGGTGAAAAGAAATTGAAAACGGTTGGAGAGGCCAGGGGTATCTGGCCGGTACCTAACCACTGGTAATAACCATTGTTCCAATAACGGCCATAAAATTGTTCGATATTCATGGCCTTGGTGAAATGTGAATATCGGGTAAGGGGTTCGCGGAGTTGTCCGTTGCTTTGGTCCAACAACCATTCGCAGGTTCTGGCTTCAGGATCCAGCAAAATGGCTTTGATGACTGCCCCAAGGTTTCCCCTCTGGCCTTTTTCATCAGCAGCAAATACTTTTGCTACCCGTTCGACATAGGCTGGACTTGGGTTGGATTTTATCAATCGTTGAATGAGTTGTTTGCAAATAAAGGGTCCGGTATTGGGATGGCGGAATAGCGCATCGATGGCCATTTGAATGTCTTCCATTCCGGAAAGACCTGAGGGCACTGTCACGCCGTTTACCAGAAATTTTTCTCCAGGTTCATGATGTCTTGGATAAAGGCGCATGGGAACTGTCATATCGGCTAGATAAATGCCCATGCCAAACACCGCAGTGTCAAGGTACATATTAGGGACAACTTTAGCGATGCCTAATCCTGTAAATACCTTGGCCATTTCCTGAATTTCTTTTTGGGAATACNNGGTATTTCCGGCAGAATCGAGTTTGGGAGTTCCGTCTGGATTCAGTTCGAGTAAACCGATGGAAAACAATTGCATGATTTCCCGGGCATAATTTTCGTCAGGCCGGATGTTTTCAGCCGTATCGGTTTTAGGGTTATTCAAATGACTGAGGTAAAATCCCATGGTAGGGTGGAGACTAACTTCCGTTAGTAAATCTCTATAATTCCCAAAAGCATTTCTTCTGAGGATATCGTAATAAGAAGCCAGACCTTCACCATAACCCTGCAAATCAGACTCTATGGAGATGACAAATATTTCACTGAGGGCAAGCGCTATGCGTTGTCTCAAACGGTCGTTTTGCGTCATGTGCTGCGTCCACCAGGCATATTGAAAATGCAGCCAATTGGCATAACTGGGAGCATCGGCTGAATCGCCACCGGTAATGAAATGCCAGTCAATGACTTCTTTTAAAATATTGCGGGTGTCTGACAGCAAGCTATTTCCAGGTATTTGGATTTGTTGATCAATCCATTCTTCAAAGTCTCCGTATGCCAGTTGCCGGATTTCTTCCAGACTGGATCCCAGCGTGGCTTGATAAAGAAAACGGCTGGCATCGTAATAGGGTCCGACCAATCCATCGCCATTGAATGAGGAACTGGCTTTGCAGCTGTCTTTACGATTGTTGGGATGCCAGTTGTCGCTGGAATATACTTTTACGGGATTTGGATTGGCGTGTCCACCCAAAATTACCGTTTGTGCATGACTCTGGAGTGAGAGCACCAGCAGTCCGGCGAGGAGGTTCATTTTCTTGAGATGCTTCATATGCACCGGTTTGATTGTGCAGTAAAAGTAAGTTTTCTAAAAGGAAAGATCTTCAAATCATGGAGGGTAGTTGAAAAATTCAGGGTATTCCCTGAGGATATTGCCTGGTTGACTCAGGGTTTACCCTGAGTTGGGGCAAAGGCTTTTTAGGTATTATGTGGTAGAAGTATCTGGTATGAGCCCATTATGTTTGATGGATGTTATCGGGATTGAAGATGTCAGGGCTCTGGCCTGTGAAGATGTCAGGGCTCTGCCCTGTGAAGATGTCAGGGCCGTAGCCCTGATATCTTCAATCAAAATAAAATAANNCTGTAAAGCCCCCGTTCAAAACAAAATTGTAATCTAGAGGCATACTCCTGACCTCTTCAATCAAAATAAAATAAATGTAACATTCAGTCGTGTAGACCTGAAATCTTCGTCGAAGGCAAATTCAAATGTAAACTAAATAAACTAAGGGCGTAGCCCTGGCATCTTTTTTCATCACAAATAAATAATATGATTCTAGAGCGTAGCGCTGGCATCTTCATGGGCAAAATTAACCCAACCCGTTAACCTCTCCGGTTCTGCACAGGCGGATAGTCTAAGGCCAGCAATGCATCGGTTGACCTTCACGATCGTTATACGGGAAAGCTATTCTTTGTTAAACCCAATCCATGCATTTGCAAAGCATGGATTGCCTGAAAGGCCGACGAAGCACTTATAAAATAAGGCTTGTCGGGATTGACCAATTTAATGTTATATCATTAAATTGGCTAAATATTTATAGAATCGTTATATCTTATTTAACTTTGGGTATCACTCTTTAAAATTTTAGATTATGAGAAACCTATACCTTGTTTTAATGGTGGTGACCAGCCACTTATTGGTTGCACAGAATTATGAAAAATTAAACGGACCCTATGGAGGAGGAACAAAAGTGTATGAAGGAAAAGGTGGTGTACTCTTCCAGTTTTTAGAAGGGAACAAATTATTTTACAGATCTACCGATAACGGAACCACGTGGCGATATTTTAGTTTTCCGACCAATGACACTTACTATAAGGTGGAAATTGGAGGTGATGGAAATTTATATTATCTGGTGTTCAGCGATCTCTATAAATCAACCAACGACGGAATGTCATGGTCAAAATTATCGCTGCCGGCAAACACATTAGGTGAAAAAATTACAGCGTTAAAAGATGGGACACTAATACTTTATGGCGAAAATCAAATTTTTACCTCCGCAAATAACGGACAGTCGTGGACATTGACAGGTTTTAATGGTGAGGTGAAAAGATTTTTTCCTTCTAAAAATCAGGACTGGGTATTTGCGATAAGTACTCAAAAATTATGGCTATCGAAAGACAAAGGAACCAACTGGAATGAATTTTATGCTGACGCTTTTGGTGTTGATTTATTTTGTTTTGCAGAAGCGTCCAATACAAATGTATTGATTGCTGCCAATGAATTTATCTGGCGCTGGGATACCAGTGGTAATCTTCTCGTAAAGAGTAATGTACTCAGAACAACCAACAGCGATGTCCACATGGCATTGGCCACTTCAGGCCGTTTGTTCGCTTATGAATACGACAGAACGTATTATTCAGATGATCTGGGAGTGCAATGGAAAGCATTTCCAACGAATCCTGCGTATCCTTTCGTTTTTCATTCACTGGCTGCTACTTCAGGAAATACGATTTTCGGTGTTAGACAATACGGCAGTCTTTATAAAACTTCCGACAATGGACTGACTTGGAATTTTTCAGCCTATGGAATGCAGGAAGCAAAAGTAATAGAATTGGATTTTATCGCTCCCCGGCAATTTACTGCGTTGACGAATGACGGATTGTTTTTTACCGAGGACGATGGAAAAAACTGGGAATTGATTGCCCGAAGTAAAAGCACCTTAAGTGACCTGAACAAGAATAATGTATCATTGCTTGGCAATGAGTTGTATTACATGGATGGTTCTGATTTGTATTATTTGTCCAATCCAACATCGGGTCCGATCAAAAGAACACATGCGATTTTAAATCAGGGCAAAAGTTTTAACATTCATAGCAATGCCGTTAGCTCCAGTCTTTTCGTATATGATATTTCCGGAATGCACTGGTCTAAGGACAAAGGGATAAGCTGGACAAATATTCAATTACCGGGTATCCATCAACTTTACAGTTTTCCGAATGGACATTTATTAGCAGCATCAGAGACTTCAGTTTTTCGGTCAGAAGATGACGGTTCAAGCTGGATGAAGGTTTTTGAGTTTCCAGACAAGAATGTTTCATTGTTTACTATAGTAGGCAATGCTTTTAACACTGCCTATATACAAGTTGCAAGTCCTAAAGGAAATCAGCTTTATTATTCAGACGATAATGGACAAAGCTGGACTTTGAGTTCAATACTCAATGGAAATCCATTATCACTGGCGAATCTTTCTCGGTTTGCTTCTTCCAACACAGGACAGTTGTTTTTGCCTTACTCGCTTTCATCCGATAGGATTTATGCTTCTACGGCGGATCGCAAAGGGCTTCGGGCTTTTGGAGATGTGATAGAAGACATTTATGGGGCTTATGTTGGGTCGGATCAAAAATTGTATGTGACTTCCGTTGGATTATTCCGTTCAATACTGCCCGTGAGTTCGACAAAAGTTTTACAGGGACATGCATTTAGCGATGACAATAAAAATTGCAAGCTGGATTTAGGGGAATTGAGTGTGGGTGGCGCTTTGGTCCGTGCATCCAATGCCAGCGAGAACCTTGCTGGAGTTTCGGATGCACTGGGTCGTTTTTATCTGCCTTTGAATTCTGGCGATTACACCTTAGAAATTATGACTAATAATCATTACTGGAAATCCTGCAAGATAAACGTAAATGCGTCACAATACAATTTCAGCAACATCCTGGATTTAGGAGTCACTGAAGAAAAAATTTGTCCTTACTTGGAAGTTGATGCGCAGGCCAGCTTCTTCCGTCGCTGTTTTGAATCCGATATATCCGTTCATTACTACAATTCAGGAACCGCCATTGCCTCAAATGCCTATGTGGATATTACACTGGATGAATTTTTAGATTATGTGAGCAGTAGTATTCCATTAGTGAGTCAGAACGGGCGCATCTTCAGATTTGATTTGGGAAATCTGGAGCGGTTTACCGGAGGAAATTTTTCCATCAAAGTGAAGGTGAACTGTGATGCCAAATTGGGCGATGGCCATTGTGTGGAAGCTCATATTTATCCGGACAGTTTGTGTGTGCCCTCTTCATTTGCTAAAATCAGAACGAGTGCAGAATGTCTGGGAGACTCCATAAGACTAATCATCCGCAATGTAGGGAACGGAGCCATGAGTGCTGCGAAAAACTGGTGGGTGGCAGATGTGAGCAAACTTTCCAGTAAACTGGATGTGTTTGATTCGGGAACATTTTTTCTGGATGCAGGACAGGAGTATAGTAAGACGATATTGGCGAGAGGTCGCGTGATTTTCAGTGCAGAGCAGGATGAGCTGTATCCGAGCAGTCAATCTTCTACTACGGAAATTATTTCCTGTGCACTGAATCCGGCACCGGGATTGCCCCCACTGCGCATAACAAATCAGGATGAGGAAGAACCCTATATTTCGAAATTCTGTTTGGAGAACCGCGGCAGTTTTGATCCGAACGACATTACCGGATTTCCACAAGGACTCACTGATAGAAAATACATTGACGCCGAACAAGAGTTGGAGTACCTTATTCGCTTTCAGAATACCGGAACCGATACGGCATTTACAGTGCGTGTAGAAAACCAGATCCGCAGAGAGCAATTGGATCTAAGCACTTTTATTCCCGGAGCATCTTCACATCCTTACCGCTACCTCGTCACACCGGAAGGGAAGTTGATGTTCAGCTTCGGCAACATTCAATTACCGGATTCCAACATTAACGAAAAAGCATCGCATGGATTTGTGCAATACCGCATCAGGCCGGTTCAGAAACTGTTGAAAGGCACCAAAGTGTATAACGACGCGACCATCTATTTTGATTTCAATGATGGCGTCAACACCAATGTGGAATTTCATACGTTGGGATTTCCGGTGCAAGTCAATACCAAAGACGAACCTCAGCTATCCATCAACGAACTCGTGTTAAACCCCAATCCTACGACTTCTGAAGTTCGGATTCAGTGGAATCAAACGCAACAGGCATCCTTCTATTATGTGCACATCTATAACGAACACTTTCAAAAAGTGGAAGAACGAAAACTGTTGGATATTGCAAAGTCCATTGATGTAGCACAATTGCCGCAAGGGATGTATTATCTGGTATTGCAAAGTGAAACCGGAGAAATGCTGGGAACCGGGAAGCTGATCCGTAAATAGTGCCACCTTACGAACGTTCGTTAGTTCAATGCTCAATAGCTCCTGAATCAGGGCTTTGCATTGGAAAGATAGATAAAGGGCTAGCTATAAAATAAGGAACATTTCACATACCCTTAAAAGAAACTTAAGGCGGCGGCAACGGCCAATGGGGAGCAGGGAAGGCTTTTGGGGACCTGGAGAAGTGACACTGCTTAACGGGTGGGCATTAAGTTTTTTTTTAAAAAAAACTTAAAATAATTAACAAAAAATTTGAGACGATGGCTTAATAGGTTTATATTTGTTTCAAACCAGCCGAACCCCACATGGCCATTTGGAAACTTTTGTTTACAAAAAGCAGGAAAGAATTCCAGGCAGAACGCGAATTGCAAGACCTAGGAATAGTCTGTTACATGCCTAAAATCAGAGTCCTGCGCCAATGGTCGGATCGAGTTAAAAGCCTTACGCTTCCGGCCTTTCCGTCTTATATTTTTGTATGTGTCGATGCTAAAAACCGGAATGCTGTATTTGGGGCAAATGGAATTTCGCATTACGTGAGGGTAGGGCAGGACGATGCTGTGGTGGCGGAGGATATTATTCATCAGGTGAAACAGATGGAACGCGGCATGAGTCCGGAAGTGACCTATCGGCTGGAGATAGGAAGTAAAGTTGCGATCACTTCCGGAGTATTTTCGGGATACCGGGCCCGAACGTTGGAAGTGATGGGTCGTAGGAGAATCAAACTAGAATTGGAAGGATTGCAAAATCTTCGTGTGATAGAGATGCCGGTGAGTCAGGTGATGGCTTATTAGGAATCAAAGTTTTTTTTTATTGAGATCGGTGGGTCTGCAAATTTTATGGGACTCGCTGCGGCGAAGCCGTGTGATGGCTTTAGTATTTATTTGTTTTTCGCTTTTATGTTCGATGAAAGTCAACTTGATTATACTAAACTTTGGCATTAATTGGATATACGGTAAGTAACAATTTAAACTAAGCAATATGAAAAAGTTCGTTTCTGAAAACTGGTATAAAATGATGATTGGCTCTTCTTTATTGATGGCCTCATTTGGATTTATGATCCATTCTTTATCATCTACTATGGCAGGTAGTATAGCAGAAGAGTCCAATTTTTATTCAAATTACAGATTAGTGTCAACAAATGCTGATGGTTCAATTAGCGTGAAATTATCCGATGAGCAGCTGAATAAAATTGTACCAAAGAATAAAGATGGGAGCATTAATGTGAGAATGGCTCCAGGTGAAATAATTAATGTTAATTTAGAACAAATAGACAATAAAACAGTTGGAAGTGAAATAGTTAATACTGGACGTGAAGAGTTTGCCATACTTAGAGTCAAAATTTATTAATTCATAAGCGAGATCCTTCATTAATAATTTTTAACAGCCAATATAATTTGTACGAGTCAGCAACTAAACATATTAGTCAGCCGCTTTAGCTGAAAATTGATAAATTCCACAGAAAAATTAATGCACCGAACAATTTTAGCCTTTTTCTATGCATTCGGATTAAGGATTAGTGAATCAATTAAAATACGCATGAAGGATGTCGTTTTTGAATCCAGAAGGGTGTTTATAGTGGCTGCCAAAGGAAAGAAAGACCGATATGTAATTTTGAGTGAAAAGATTTCGGAGTTGCTTCAGGAATATCTAAGTGTTTATAAAAGTGACTACTGGTTATTCGAAGGGATTCATGGAGGTCAATACAGTGTGCGGAGTATTCAAGTGATGTTTCACCGACAGCTGGAACGTTCAGGGGTAGATGCATATGCTACGGTACATACCTTAAGGCATTCCTTTGCGACACATTTATTGGAGAGCGGGATTGACCTGAGGTTTATTCAAAAAGTATTGGGACATGGGTCTATCAAGACCACTGAAATTTACACCCACATTACGGATATGGATTACCGGAAAGTAAATAATCCGCTGGATGATATGGACATACGCTTTTAATTCGCACGTATGATTTTTAACGCAATATTGCGTATATTTGGATGTTATGCGCAAAATTTTAATATTAAAGTGAATTTCACTTAAGTGAAAATGAAAAAGCATTCATTTATTATTGATTCTGATGATTCATTCTTTAAATATTTAGAACATGTTTCCCATGATTCTTATATGGTTTTTCGTGGAATTACGTCAGAGAAATATAAACTCATACCCAAAATTGGACGACACAAGGTAACAGGAACAAGTTTTAATAAATTATTTAATTCAAAAGAAGAGAAGTTAATTCTTGACTTATTTATTCAGAGAGCTTACTCATATCTGTCTAACATTCCGGATTCTGTTATGGAAAGAATGGTACTCGCCCAGCATTATGGGGTACCAACAAGATTGCTAGACTGGTCTTATAATCCACTTATAGCAGCTTTTTTTGCAGTAGAACAATATTCCAAAGATAATAGCCTTATATATTATACAAAACTCCCTAAAAATAATATTTTAAATGTTACCTTTAAAATTGATCCATTTAAAATAAGAACTCCAAAGTTTTATTTCCCAAATCATTCAAATGATAGAATTAAGGCACAATGGGGTTTATTTACAATAAGTCCAGATCCTTATAAACAGCTATCAATTAAAAATTTAAAATCAGCAATAATAAAAAACGAATACAGAAAGCGCTTAAAGAAATTGCTTTATACTCTAGGTGTGCACTATGCTATGATCTATCCTGATATGGAGGGTATTGGAAAGCATTTATATTGGTTAAGAACAGATATCTATTAAAATTCCTATAAAATGAGTAAAAAATTACTTTTTATTAGAACCGACAATATTCAAATTCCAGATAGTCATGTTGAAGCTCTCAATAAAATGGTTAAAACTTTGAATATTAGTGTTGTTCTTAAGGATATTCAAACGATTGATGAAATAAAAGAAACTCTCACTCAAAAATATAAATATATTTGTTTCGCAGGGCATGGAGATACTGAAAACTTCGGAAATTCTAGTGAAATTTCAATTCCTTGGTCTGAAATTGGTAAGGAAATATGCTTAACTGATGCACTATTACCAAATTCGAAAATAATATTAGACTGTTGTTTTGGTGGATTGAAATCTGTAGCATGTAGTTTAATGAACATTTGTTCTAAAATAGATTATGTTATTGGTTCAAAGAATGAAATTCACAGTATTGATATGTTAAATGCAACATGTCTTTTTATATATAATATAGAAAGAAATTTTACAATCGGTGATGAAAAATGCGGACACCGAGTATTATATGGGACAGGAATTAAAATTAATCATTTCTCTAGGTCAGAATATGATAATGAAAATGATATATATTTTTGTCCTGATTGTGAGCAATATAACCAATAACATTTGAAGAAACTTATTAAATAATGCGCATAACATTGTACTTGCGATCATGCCGCCGAAAGAATTCATTTTAAAGTTTGGCTTATCATTAAAAAATAATTTCTTACTTTTGGCTTGTAGGGGATTAGCGGCACGTCGCAAGTACTTATACGTTAGCGGTCATGCTATGGCGACAGTGCAACCATTAAACAGACGGGCTGACAATAAACATAAAGACAACAAATTTTGACAGGTGGACAACGACATACAGGCAACATAACTTCGGGACAGGTCGGGTGGACAGTCGGACACTCATGCCTACGAAATAAAAAAATTAAAACACCGCCAGTGCACAAAAAAAATAAAATTCTATTGCCAACGCACATTGCACACATTTGCCTGCCACCCCTCACACAAGCCAACGCAAGTGGCAGGCAAAAGAGTGCAATCAGCCAACGCTTTATTTATATTCGTAGTATGAGTGATGTTCACGATAAGCAGACAAGAAGTTACAACATGAGCAGGATTAAAGGCAAAAATACCAAGCCCGAAATGCTGGTTCGGAAATTTCTTTTCTCAAATGGGTTTCGTTACAAACTCCATGACAAAAAATTGTCGGGCAAGCCCGACATCGTGCTACCAAAATTGCGAACCGCAATTTTCGTTCACGGTTGTTTTTGGCATGGACATGAGAACTGCCGCTACTTTGTTGTGCCGAAAACACGGACAAAGTTTTGGCTTGACAAGATTGAGGGCAACAAACAAAGAGACCTAGAAAACTTTTCCACCCTTAAAAATGAGGGTTGGAAAGTTTTTACCATCTTTGAATGTGAACTAAAAGGAATAAAACAAGAGAGAACATTGAACAAAATTTTGACACGGTTAAACAAATTATCAGCAGTTAATTAAGCATGAGCAAACTCAATTACATAGACCTTTTTGCCGGAGCAGGTGGACTGTCGGAAGGTTTTATCCGTGAAAATTTTAAGCCGGTTGCACATGTGGAGATGAGTGCGGAAGCAGCCGACACATTGAAAACCCGAATTGCATTTCACCACTTCAATCAGAAAAAAAACCTGGCAAAGTATTATAGCTATCTACAACAAGACATTTCAAGAAATGAATTGTGGGATTCCATCCCACAGCATTTGCTTGAATCTGTTATCAATGAAGAAATCAGTAACAATACAATTGAAAGCATCTTTGAAAAAATTGATTCGCAACTTGACGAAAAGAAAGTTGATGTAATCATTGGTGGTCCGCCTTGTCAGGCGTATTCACTTGTGGGAAGAAGCCGAGACCCAAACAGAATGAAAGGCGACAAAAGAAATTTTTTGTTCCGCTACTATGCAAAGTTTCTCATTCGCTATAAACCAAAATATTTTGTGTTTGAAAATGTGTTGGGTTTGCTCACAGCAGGAAATGCAAAGTATCTTAATGAAATGTTGGAACTGTTTGAGGAAATAGGTTACTCAGCCGACATGAAAGTTTTAAATGCAGAAGAATACGGAGTGCTTCAAAAAAGAAGAAGGGTAATTATTATCGGCAGAAAAGGGAAAGCGAAATTTCATTTTCCCGAACTTCAAAAGATGGAAAACAACTGGCAGACAAAACGGGATTTATTTTTTGACCTACCCTATTTGAAACCAGGACAAGAACTTCAAGTTGCCGACTATACAAAAAGTATAAATGAGTATTTGAAAAAAACAGAAACAAGAAACGGAATTGAATACACAACCCAACACATTACAAGAAATCACAACGACAGAGATTTGGAAATTTATTCTCTTGCCATTGATAAGTGGCTGAATGACCGACAGCGGTTGAAATACAATGACATTCCAAAAAGATTACAAACACATAAAAACACCGAAGCATTTTTAGACAGATACAAAGTGATTGACCCAATCGGACATTCTCACACAGTAGTTGCTCACATTGCGAAAGATGGACATTATTATATTTATCCTGACCTCAAACAAGTGCGTTCAATTTCAGTTCGTGAAGCCGCAAGAATTCAATCGTTCCCTGATGATTATTTTTTTGAAGGAGGCAGGACAGCAGCGTTCAAACAAATTGGAAATGCAGTTCCGCCATTGATGGCAGAAAAAATTGCAGCATCATTAAAGTATCTTTTGCTAAACGGCTAAAGCAACATTGAAGTGAACCAACATGAATCAGGATTTAATTCAGAAACTGCAATACTCTTATGCAGGGCAAAACGAAGCTCATTCGCTTCCATTGCCACTGAAAGATTCACTTCAACTAATTACTGATTTTTTTGCAAGTAACACAACCAACAAGCTTTGTTTGGTTTTTCCGTCAAAAGAGTATTCTGCACAATGGTTATCTGTGCCAACAGTTTTATTCCTACTTGAAAATGATTATACGGAATACAAAGAGGAAATCTTTGAATCATACAGGCAATATAATCTTGGTGACAAGTTGAAACTCAATGGAGATGCTATTGTTGAATGGGCTGGAATCAGAAACAACTCTGTTGCTTTTAAAGCGGGCAAGGAACCAAACATTGCAACTTTCACTATTGACATTACACAATCAATAAAACTTCAACGCACAGAACAAACAAGACAACTTTCATCTCTAAAACGAGTAAAGCAAGCTCTTCCGGGAAAAATCATTACTCCAATTGACGAATTGTTGGAAATAAATACTTATGGCAACAAGGAGTTCATAAAAAATAAAATTTGCCTTGTAAGTAAATTCAAATCTTATGATGATTCCATTGAAGATATTGCAATGAACCTTGCTTCATTGCCGGAATATTTTCAAGGTGGAAAGATTGATGAAAACGGAGCAGCAGACATAAACAGTCCCCTGCTTATTTCAAACAACCTTTCTACTCTTGCTTTATATGTTACGCTTTCTTCAAGTTCAGTTTCAAAAATTATTATTGATGGCTTTTCAACAATACAGGAAAGAGGAACTGACTTTTCTGACATTGATGTAAAGAACATTCCAACAATTCTGATTACCGACTTGTCAGAGATTGAAAGTTTTGAAACCATCGGTAATTATGGTTTTGAGTTTTTCAATTTCACAAAAGAGAATTTGCAACTTGACCATTCAGCTAACCTTTCTCCCTTTCACTCTTTTGAGAAGAAGCTGAGAAAATACATTTCATTCAATGTTGTAAAAGAGATTTGCCATGATGCAGAACTTGAAACAACCACACAGAAAATTCACTCCATTGAAAAGGATGAATCCAACAATGATTTGACTTCACTGAAAATTTCTCTCATTCAACTGACTAACCTGGTTTCAAGAGTTGCACACCTACCAACGAAAGAAGAAATTTCAGTTCTCAACTCCAAAATAAACAGCATTGAAACTTTGTTTCTCCGATGCAGAATGTGGTTAGGTGATTCACACAAACCAATTGAAGAAAGTATTTCACTTCTAAAATCTGTTATTGCAAGGTTCGCAACGCAGCCATCTGAAAAATGTGCAAGGTTGAAAACCCTCATGAGTTCAAAGCAATATGATTACATCATTTGCTCTACCGAAGAAGAGGCAAAAGCATTGGATGAATCGCTTCCGGCACACATTCAGAAACCAAGAGTAATTTCTGTTGCCGATGTAAACGACAAATTACTTTCAAGCAAACCACAGAAAGCAATTCTTACAGGATGGGCTAAATCAAACAATATCAACAGAATTCTCTCATCATTTCTTTTCTCTGAACTCACAGGTCTGTTCTATCAGTTTGAAAACAAGTATTACAACTCTTTGCAAAGAAGAAACAAACAATATAGTGAGAACATTAAGGCAACCATAAACAGCAAAGGCATCCGTTCAGAAACTGATTCAGCAACGCGAAAAGGTTTTGGCGATTTGTATTCTGGTGATGAAGTAAGCGAGACAACTTCTGAAAGTACGTTTGACATTTTGGATTTTGAATTCAAACTTGACAATGCACAGTATTCAAGATATGCAGCAAAGGGAAATTTGATTGAGAGCATAAAGGCAAAGCGAATTGTATTTGAAAGCGACTTTTTTATTTACACAACTGAATCACACAAATTTTTAGTCATAAACGAATTGATTGAAAGAAAGGGTGAGAAAGCAAATCTTCACAGGAGAAAAGTTGAATCGTTGCAAACTGGTGATGTGATTGCTTTGATTAACACCGACAGAGATATTTTGGTTGAGTTGGTTGAGAAAAACACCAACACAAAAGAACTGGCTTCGGTAAAACAGTGGACAGAACTTTGGAAAAATCTTTTGAAAGAATATTACGCTTCAATCGGAAGTGATTTCAAAAAATTAGTTGAGGACTTGCGGAAGTATGATTGCAAGAAACATGAAGTTACAATCAGAACATGGTTGCAGGACGAAAGTAGAATTGGTCCCGATGACAACGCTGACCTAATCAGCATTGCACTACTTACAAAGTCAAATCTGCTGATTGACAACATCAACACAGTGAGAGAAGCAATTAGAAAAATGACAGGGTGGAGAATGAAAGCATCTGACTTTATCACAGATAAAATCAAAACTCAGATTCATGAGTTGGCTGACAGTTCAATAATCAACAAAAAAATTTCAGTTGAAGGATTAGGAAGTGTAATTGTTTTGAAAATTATTGAGGTTTCAAATGCGTGGGAGAATATTGATGTTCGCTATGTGAACAGGTTACTTCAAAAAGAAATTATCTGATGGCGAAACTGTTACCACCTTATATTGACAAGAGTTGCAAAAGCACAGGTGAGAAAATGCTGTTTGAGATTTTCAAGAACAGTCCTTTCACCAGAGATTGGATTGTGCTGCATTCACTCAACTTGTCGCAACACACGGTTCGCTTGTATGGTGAAATTGATTTCTTGATTCTGATTCCAAGCGGTGGAATTTTTTTGATGGAAGTAAAAGGCGGTGATGTAAAATGTATTGACGGAGTTTGGCATTACACAAACAAATTCAATGTAACAAACACAAGCAATGTTGGTCCGTTCAACCAGGCAAGAGATGCAATGTTCTCATTGCGTTCTGCCATTGAAAAAGAATTTGGTAAAGGACACAAGTTTACAAAAATTCCTTCCGGCTTTTTGTGTGCATTCCCTCACATCAATTTTGACAAACACAGTCCAGAATATGAGCAGTGGCAGATTCTTGATAAAGATTCCATCAGAAACGGAACTGAAATATATTTTCAGAATCTTGTAAAACAGTTCTCCAACAAACACAAAAACCAAAGATGGTTTTCAGAAAAAGATTCATTGCCTGATTTAAATGATTTGAATTCGCTTTGCGATTTTCTGAGAGGAGATTTTGAAAGAGTGCGGACAGTAAAAGAACGATTGGTGGAGTTTGATAAGGAAGTAAAAAAATACACCGGGGAACAATACAGAATTCTTGATTCAATTCTACTGAATGAAAGAAGTGTAACACAGGGAAGTGCCGGAACAGGAAAGACAATGATTGCCATTGAATCAGCAGTGAGAGCAGCAGCAGAAGGCAAGACAGTTTTTCTCACTTGCTACAATCGTTTAATTGGTGAGTGGATGCAAAAACAAGTTGAAGAATGGAAAGATAAAATCACGGTTTCAAGTTTACATAGCTTCTTATTTGAGCAGTCAAAAGGATTTGATTACGATAAAACACAAAGTGACAAACAAGATTTTTACAGTAAGTATTTGCCCCTTTTACTGAAAGACATTTATCAAAAAGGAATCGGCAAAAAGTTTGACAAGCTGATTGTTGATGAAGGTCAGGACTTAATCAGAGAAGAATATCTGAGTTTGTTTGATTCAATTGTAACAGGTGGTTTGCAAAATGGCAATTGGGAAATCTATGGTGATTTTGAAAGACAAGCAATCTATGCACAACTTACAAGAGCTGAAATGCTTGACTTGCTGAAAGGTTCAGGACAACATTCAAATTTTCTTTTGAAAATAAATTGCAGGAACACAAAACAAGTCGGAGAAGAAACTTCTCTGATTTCAGGATTTGAGAAGCCACCATTTTTGTTGGAACATCTTGAAGGAATTCCGGTTGAATACATTTTCTACAATGATGAAGCACATCAGAAAACTTTGCTTTCACAGCAACTGCAAAAACTTTCATCAAGTAAACTTCCATTGAATGAGTTGGTGATTATTTCACCACGAAAATTTGAAAAATCATGTTCTGATTTAGTTCAAGGTTTTTCAATCAGAGAAATAAAAAACAACAGTGAGATTTCACCGACACAAAATTTCTATGGTTTTGCAACTGTTCAGTCATACAAAGGCATGGAGAGCAATTACATTTTAATAACTGACGTTGAAGATTTGTCAAGTGAAATTGCTAAGTCGATTTTGTATGTAGGAATGAGCAGAGCAAGATATGGTTTGATTCTTTTCATTGGTGAATCCATGAGAAACGAATACAGGGAAATCCTTAAACGCAAACTCAATTAGTATGAGAGAGGATATTTTAAAATTCATAAAAAAGGAATTGATAGGTCCTGACCCCATCAAACCTCACATACAGGAGAACGGAGAGGAAATTCTTCTTAACGAACCGCCAAGATTAAGATATGGTGCAGGTGTTTTATTTCCGAGAGCAGCGACTTTTGAAAAAGCAGATTCAACAACAACAGAAGAAGAAAAAGTTTTAGAGAAACTTGAAGAAGAAAAAAAAGAAACAGACGAGCCAGTAAAAGCAGAAGAAAGCAAAGCACCTGTTGACATGGCAGAAGATTTTGAAGAAGAAATCGGACTTGCGAATTCATTTCTTCCTTCTGCAATGGGATTCAGTTGCTTTTCAAAAATTCCGAAAGACGGTTTCACGGTAAAAGCGACACTTGGTGTTTATGAAATAAAAGAATACAGTTATCAAAAAGAGGATGGAACTTCTGTTCCAAGAAAGGCATATTACCGTAATTCACTTGACCAAGAGTTTACCTTGAGTGCAAGTGAAATTCCGTTCCAGTCAGGTAAGTCCATTGACAAATTATTGATTGATAAAGACGGAAAGGCAATCAATCTCAAACTGAATATCAGAAACAGAACACACGAAATAAAATCATCAAACAATATTCATCTTCTCACCTTCACATTGATAAACCTGAATACCGGAGGAACAGAAAATATCAAGAATGAAGATTGCTTTTTTCAGGTTTCATTTTCTGTTACAGCAAATGAAAAATGTTTTTGTCCATACAAAGCAGCAGCATCCATAACAGACAAGGATGATGAAAAGTCAAATCTGCTTTTGTTCCGAAAGAAAAAAACTTTTGCAGTTGGACACGGTTGTTCACCCTCATGGAATGATAACGATATTGACTTTACTGATTCAATTACTACAGAAGCAATTCCGATTTATGAAATAAAACCAATCGTACCTAATGAATTGAAAAGTGTTGAGCTGAAAATGTTTGACCTGAGTGATTTGTCGGAGAAAGACATCACCACCAATCTTGTAAAACTGAATGCGGAATATGAAGGATGGATAGACAAGCAGGAAGAAATTGCAAATGCCGAATTAAAAGATGAACTTTTGGAAACGGCATTGCGACATATTGATAGTTGCCGTTTGTGTTTGCAGAGAATGAAAGAAGGAGTTGAAGTTTTGAAAAGCAATGAAAAAGTAAATCGTGCATTCAAACTGATGAATCGTGCAATGTTGTTGCAGCAACTTCATTACAGCATTGAAACAAGAAACTGGATTCTTGACAAAGGAAATATTACCGGAGTGAAGGATGCTGTTATTGCAAACATCAATGACAGTTCAACATGGAAACCAGGGCTTGGGGCATGGAGACCTTTTCAACTTGCGTTTATTCTAATGAATCTGAATGCAATGTTGGATTCAAGTCACGGAGATAGAGAAATGGTTGACTTGATTTGGTTTCCAACTGGTGGTGGAAAGACAGAAGCATATTTGGGATTGTCTGCGTTTACAATTTTTCTAAAAAGATTAAAAGATAAAAACGATTCAGGCACAACAGTACTCATGCGTTACACATTGCGACTGCTTACAGCACAACAGTTTCAAAGAGCAGCCGCATTGATTTGTGCTTGCGATAAAATCAGAAAAGAGAATGAAGATGAATTAGGAACAGCGAGAATTACAATCGGACTATGGGTTGGTTCTGATTCAACACCAAACAGAAGAGACGAAGCACGAAGAGCGTTTCAAATAATGGAACAAGGCAGGGAAGAAGAAAATCCTTTCATCGTTTTGAAATGTCCCTGGTGTGGTTCACAAATGGGTTATCTGAAAGAAGCAAGAACAAACAAAGTAAAAGGTTATAAGCGAAGGAGAGTTGGAACGAAAGAAACAATCATTTATCAGTGCGACAATCAACAGTGCGATTTCTCAAAAGCAGATTTCAATTTGCCGCTTGTAGTTATAGACGAAGATATTTATGACAACCCACCTACTCTCTTAATCGGAACGGTTGACAAGTTTGCAATGCTAACATGGAAACCGGAGGCAAAATCAATTTTTGGTTTCAGAGGAAACGAGAGAATGTTTTCACCGCCTGAATTAATCATTCAGGATGAGTTGCATTTGATTTCGGGTCCGTTGGGGTCAATGGTCGGTTTGTATGAAACAATGATTGAAGAACTCTGCACTTCAAATAATGTCAAGCCGAAAATTATTGCATCGTCAGCAACAATCAGCAGAGCCAAAGAACAAATCAATTCGCTTTATGGCAGAGGAACAAACAATGTAAATATTTTCCCTGCACAATGTTTAAGTGCGGGTGATTCATTCTTTGCATACGAGGACACAACAAGCACAGGTAGAATTTACACAGGCATATTTGCATCCGCTTTACCCTCACATGCAACAGCACAGGTGAGAGTTATTTCCGCTTTGCTTCAATCAGTAAAATCAATTTCAATTGCAGAAGAAATTTTAAGAGACCCATATTGGACTGTCTTGATTTACTTCAACAGTATTCGTGAGTTAGGACATGCAGCTACACTCATTCGTGCAGACATACGGGAATACATGAATTCCATTTGGATTCGGAAAGCAATCAAAGGTGATGAAAGAAGATTCATCAACAGAGATATTGAATTGACAAGTCGTATCAACAGCAATGACATTCCTGAATACTTAGAACAACTTTCAAAATCATGGACAGGAGATAAAACAGAATATCCTGTTGATGTTTGTCTTGCAACAAATATGATTTCAGTTGGCGTTGATATTCCACGATTAGGTTTAATGACTGTTATCGGACAACCAAAAACCACATCGGAATACATTCAGGCAACAAGCCGTGTTGGTCGTTCAAAGAAAGGTCCCGGACTTGTTCTCACAATTTACAACTGTTCAAAACCAAGAGACCGTTCACACTTTGAACATTTCCAGGAATACCATTCAAAAATTTACAGCAAAGTTGAACCAACAAGTGTTACACCTTTTTCAGCACCGGCAAGAGAACGAGGATTGCATGCAATCTTAGTTGGACTGATTAGATTTTATTCAACAGACCAAAGTTCAAGCACACCAAGACCTTTTCCTCAAAAAGAAATTATTGAAAGAGTAACTCAAATAATTTTTGACAGAGTTCATTTGATTGATGATGAGGAATACGAAAAGACATTAGAACTGATTGAAGAAAAACTGGACTACTGGAAAAATGAATTGCCACTTGTTTACGGTTCATTCGGACAGCAAAAAAATATTCCGTTAATGTATCCGGCAGGAACAAATCCATCAGAAGATATTAAAGCAAGAGCATGGTCAACACCAACATCGATGAGAAATGTTGATTCAACTTGTGAAGCGTATGTTATTCCGGCAGAATACTTAAATATTGACAATTAAAATATGCCAGCTAAAAAACCAATAAGAAGGTCGCAGTTAATTTCTCCGTGGGGAGTTGGACAGATGATAAATTTTCCAAAGGATGAATCATTGATGGTTGTCGGGCTTGATATGTGGGAAGAAAAATTCAGAACGATTTCTGAGTTAGATGAATTCAAAGTAACCGAAGAACGATTAGCAAAACGATTAGGAGTAAAAGAATTCAGATTGCCGCCTGATTTCAGAGACCCAGGACCAGGTGTTACAAATCCTTCTTTAAAAATTCCATTTGTAAGATTTCCACGTTGGCACTATTGCACAAGGTGCGGACACATGGAGAAAGTTTCAATTTACGATTCACAGAAACCAACTTGTTCAGGAATTTCTTTTGGTTCAGGAAGGTCTTGTAATGAAATCGCTGAAAGAAAAAGACAGCGATTGATTCCAGTTCGTTTCATTGCCATTTGTCCTCACGGACACATTGAAGATTTTCCTTTCATGCAATGGGTGCATGGCGGAGCACAGCCGGAAGGTCAACATGATTTGAGATTGAGAGCAGGTAGAAGTTCAGGTGCTTTGTCGGGTATTGAAATCACTTGCAGTTGTGGTGCACATAAAACAATGGCAGGTGCTTTCAACGAGCAATCACTTACAAAAATTGGAGTTACTTGTTCGGGTGGCAGACCGTGGTTAGGTCAGGAATCGGAACGAAACAATGCAACTCATTGCGGACAACATTTAATAGTAGTTCAGAAAGGTGCATCAAATGTTTACTTCTCACAAGTTCGTAGTTCAATCTATTTGCCTCAATGGGAAAAATCAGTTGACAGAAGATTGGTTGAAGTGTTGGAAAAGAATTGGGGATTTCTGACTACAGGAATGGAGAACGGAAATTTTCAGCGAATGAGATTTGAATTGGTTGCAGAAAGAAATTTCGCAGAGGAGAAGAAAGAATTTTATACTGACAAATTATTAGAAGCAGCTTCAAAAAGAATCGCAGGTGCTGACAGTTCTAACACTGATGATTCAGAGGAGAAATACCGCAAGATGGAATACGATGCAATACTTGCAGAAGCCGGAGGAGAGAATCAGGATTTCTTTGTAACGAAGAATCAGGCGAACACTTATGATGATTCAGAAACAAGCGGTGCAATCAGCAACGGTTTTACAAGCATTGGTTTGTTGCACAAGTTAAGAGAGACAAGAGCATTCGTAGGTTTTTCAAGATGGCTTCCTGATGATGGAAAATCTTTGACTGAAAAAAAGAACTTCATAAAACTTGGACAGCGTATTGAATGGCTTCCGGCAGTTGTTGTGAGAGGCGAAGGAGTTTTCTTTGAGTTTAATGAGAAGCGTTTGAAAGAGTGGGCTGCAAAAGATGAAGTGATTAAGAGAGCAAAATTTTTATCTGACAACTACAACCGACCACGTGAATTGAAGTGTCAAAAGAGAAGGGAAATAAAACCCGAATTTGTTTTGATTCACACATTTGCCCATTTAGTCATTAACCAGTTTAGTTACGAATGTGGTTATGGAAGTTCAGCTTTGAGAGAAAGAATTTATTGCAACTTGGAATTTCC